>Ga0068855_100001903_pt1 | contig 25898 bp, 27 predicted proteins | sample KBSCornC52_FD_66592 | JGI IMG/M metagenome (GOLD analysis project Ga0068855, IMG submission 66592) | Corn rhizosphere microbial communities from Kellogg Biological Station, Michigan, USA - KBS Corn C5-2 | ecosystem: Host-associated > Plants > Roots > Rhizosphere > Soil ... | reverse complement strand
TCGTCGACCACGACCAGGGCCGGGTACCACTCCTCGCGCGGGGCATCGAACAGGGTGTTGAGGAAGGCCGCGGCGCAGCGCATCTGCGCATCGACCTCAAGCCCGTCGAGCGCGAGGACCACCGAGGCGCGGTGGCGGCGGATGCGGGCGGCGAGGCGGACGATCTCGTCGCCGGCATAGGCGGCGGCATCGATCACCACGTGGCCGAAGGGCTCGGCCAGGGTGACGAAATCGCCTTCCGGATCGATCACCACCTGCTGGACCAGCCCGGCGCTCTCCTCCAGCAGGCGGCGCAGCAGGTGCGACTTGCCCGAGCCCGAGTTGCCCTGGACGAGCAGGCGCGTCGCCAGCAGTTCCTCGATGTCGATGCGCACCGGGGCGCCCGCGGGATCGGAGCCGATGATGACGGAAGGGTTCACGCGGGCAGCCCTCGCCTACCGCGCCCCTGCGCTCAACCGCCGGCGTGGGCTTATCCCCAAGCGGGCGACGGGCGGTGGCGCGGGTTTGCAGGCTGGGTTAGAGTGAGACATGGCCGAGATCATCAACCTGCGCCTTGCCCGCAAGGCCCGCCAGCGTGCCGATGCCGCCAGCACCGCGGCGGAAAACCGCGCGAAGTTCGGCCGCAGCAAGGGCGAGAAGGCGCGCGACGCGGCCGATGCCGAGCGGCTATCGCGCACGGTCGAAGGCGCCCGGCGCGAGCGCGACGAGCAGGGCGACAACTGATGCGCAGCACCTTCGACGGGGTGACCGTTCGGCTCTACCACCTGGCCGACGAGCCCGGCATGGCCGGGGCGACGACCCTGCTCTACGGCCCGCTGGAGGAGGCGATTCGCCTTGTCGCGACCCAGCCCGAAGAGATCCAGGCCGGCCTGTTCCTGGCCACCGACAACGACGTGATCGCCTGGAGCGACTTTGCCGAGAGCCTTTGATCGATTTGGATTCAAAGACTTGACGGCAGGCACGACAATTCTGATACACAATTAATCTGCGGTTCAACCGGTAACCACCAGTTAACCGCCGCGGGTCGCACCGAAGGATTGCTGGTTCGCGACACTATGGTAAAAAATTGTCAATTCTGGTCACGGCAGTCCTGCGCCGCGGGAAATGTCTGCTACGCCGCCCCCGGGTCGCGCAATCGGAATGAGGACGTCGGCCGCCGCGCCGGCCCTGCGCAATGAAGCTAGCCCTGCTCGACAAGGACCCCGCCCAGCGCCAGGCCCACCAGGCCCTGGCCAAGGAGGCCGGATTCCACTGCGTCACGTTCCAGTCGGGGCGCGAGCTGATGCGCGCGCTCCAGCGCGACGGGCATGACCTGTTCGTGGTGGACTGGGACCTGCCGGACCTGGCCGGGCCCAGCCTGCTCGAAGGCATCCGCAACCAGATCGGCGTGAACCCGCCGCTGCTGCTGCTGACCGCGCCGCTCGCCAGCAGCGACGTCGCCCGCGCGCTCGCCACCGGGGCGGACTGCGTGCTGGCCAAGCCCTGCGTGCCGGACGTGCTGGTCGCCCAGCTTCGGGCCATGGCCCGGCGAACCGCCAATTGCGACGAACTGGCGGTCGAGACCTATGGCGACTACCGCTTCGACCTGCCGACGCGGACCCTGTTCGTGCGCGGCGCCGCGCCGCACCTGACGCCCAAGGAATTTACCCTCGCCCTGCTGCTGTTCCGCAACCTCAACCGGGCAGTCTCGCGCAGCTATATCCTTGAGACGGTCTGGGGCATCGATCCCGGCCTCTCCACCCGCACGCTCGACATCCACATCTCCAAGATCCGCGCCAAGCTGGAGCTGCGTCCCGAGCACGGATACCGGCTGAGCCCGGTCTATGGCTTCGGCTACCGGCTGGAGGAACTGGCGGGGTAGCGAAGCCTCGGCCTGCTCACCATATTGCCGGTCATGACCGAGAGCCTGATTGTCGCCTGCCCCTCCTGCGCCACCCGCAACCGCGTTCCGCAAGCGCGGCTGGCTTCAGGCCCCACCTGCGGAACCTGCCACAAGCCCTTGTTTTCCGGTCATCCGATCGACCTGACCGGCGCCAACTTCACCGCCCATGCCGACAAGAGCGACCTGCCGCTGCTGATCGACTTCTGGGCGGCCTGGTGCGGACCGTGCCGGCAGATGGCCCCTGCTTTCGCCGCGGCCGCGGGCAAGCTCGAGCCGCAGGTGCGGCTGGGCAAGCTCGACACCGAGGCCGAACAGCAGATCGCCGCGCGGTTCGGCATCCGTTCGATCCCGACCATGGTGCTGGTGAAGCGCGGGCGCGAGCTGGCGCGGACCTCCGGCGCCATGCCGCCCGAGGCGATCGTGCGGTGGACGCAGCAGGCGCTCGCCGGGCACTGAGCGCGGGCGGCCCGGCGAGTCGCGGTTCCCGGCGTCCAAAACGATACAAATCCCGCCTGATGACCCTTGGGGCAAACCGCGCGCAAACCCGCGGAATTCCGCGCTTTTCAGACCCCCTGCCCCGCCCCCGCCCGGCGGGGTCCATTTTTCGTTTGCGATTGCGGCGAGTCACCCTATATCGCCCCCTCTCGCTGCCCCATGGGGACTTCCAAACCGCAAGGCAGCCTTGTGTCGTAATCTGGCCGAAAGGCCTATTGGGGGTCCCTTGAGTTGCACAGCTATCCTGACGCATCGGCTGTAGTTCGCGCGCTCGCGCCTGACGAACCCGTAATTCTGAACCGCCCCCAGGCCGCGAGCCGGGCTGCCCGCTTCTTCGTCGAGAAGTTTCCGGGCAAGTCGCTCTATGCGGTCAAGGCCAACCCCTCGCCCGACCTGCTGCGCGTGCTGTGGGACGCTGGCGTCACGCATTACGACGTCGCCTCGATCGCCGAGGTGCGGATGGTGCGCGCCACGCTGCCCGAGGCCGTGCTGTGCTTCATGCATCCGGTGAAGACGGCGAGCGCGATTGCCGAGGCCTATGCGGTCCACGGCGTGCGCACCTTCAGCCTCGATTGCCAGGAAGAGCTCGACAAGATCGTCGCCGCCACGGCGGATGCCGAGGGCAATGCGGCCGAGGACCTCGCCCTGTGCGTGCGGCTGCGCGTCTCGAGCGAATATTCGGAGCTGAGCCTCGCCTCGAAGTTCGGGGTGGACCTCGCCGATGCCGCGCCGCTGCTGCAGGCGACCCGGCAGGTGGCGGATTCGCTGGGGATCTGCTTCCACGTCGGTTCGCAGGCGATGACCCCCTTCGCCTATGTCCAGGCGCTGGAGCGCGTGCGCGCGGCGATCGTCGACGCCTCGGTGACGGTCGACATCGTCGACGTCGGCGGCGGCTTCCCCTCGATCTACCCGGGCATGGAGCCCCCGCCGCTGGAGGACTACTTCGGCGCGATCCACCGCGCGGCGGAATCGCTGCCGGTGTCCTACTCGTCCGAGCTGTGGTGCGAGCCGGGCCGGGCGCTGTGCGCCGAATACAACTCGATCGTGGTCAAGGTGGAGAAGCGCCGGGGCGACGAGCTCTACATCAACGACGGCGCCTATGGCGCGCTGTTCGACGCCGCGCACCTTGACTGGCGCTTCCCGGTCAAGTGCCTGAGCGACCGCACGGGCGCCGAGGAGGACTTCGCCTTCTACGGCCCGACCTGCGACGACGGCGACTACATGAAGGGCCCCTTCGCCCTGCCCACCGACATCGCCGCAGGCGACTTCATCGAGATCGGCATGCTCGGCGCCTATGGCGCGGCGATGAAGACCGCGTTCAACGGCTTCGACGCGGCGCGGGTGATCGAGGTGGCGGACGAGCCGATGGCCAGCCAGTACCTCGGCAACCGCCGCGATCCGCGGGTTTCGGACAACGTCGTTTCGCTGCGCTGAGCGGCCAAACTGAACTGAAAAGGCCCCGGGGTGACCTGGGGCCTTTTTCGTTGGATCAGTCGGAGAGCTTCTCGATCCGTTCGACCGGCTTCAGCGCGATCAGCGGGATGTGCCGATCGGTCCTGGCCTGGTATTCGTCGTAGGGCGGATAGACCTCGGCCATCATCCGCCACAACTGCTCGCGCTCAGGCCCCTCGACGATCCGCGCGACGGCGCGCCAGCACTCATCGCCCAGCTTGTATTCGACTTGCGGCTCGGCCTCGAGGTTGAGGAACCAGGCCGGATGCTCCGGCGCGCCACCTTTTGAAGCAATCAGCACCTTCTCGTCGCCCGCCTCGCCGTAGATCAGCGGCGAGAGCAGCGTACGGCCGGACATGCGGCCCTTGGTGCGCAGCACCAGCGTGGGGGTTTCGGCGGGGCCGCCTGCCGCGGTCATGTCGATCAGACGGGCGTTTTCGCCGTCCTCGAGGTAGGCCTTGAGGTGATCGCCGATCCAATTGCGCGTAGAGAAGTCAGGCTTGAACACGCGAAATCTCCTGCTGCGAGAGCGCGGAATGTGGACAAGGGCTGAGGGCAGCGCAACTCCCGAAGGAGCAGTCCAGTCAGGGCCAGCGTGAGTGCTCCGGCTGTTCGCGGGCGAGCAGCCGCGCGAGGATGAAGGCGCGCTCGCGGGTGGCCGACCAGTCGCGCGAGGGGTGGTGGCGCATCTGGTCGAGCAGGAGGCTGAGTTCGCTCTGGCGGTGAACGGGCGTGGTCATCTGGCAGATCCTTCCGGCTGGTGCCGGAACAACGCGCCGGAGGCCTCGCGGGTCCGCCTCAGCCGCGGAGATGTTCGTAGGCGGCGACCACTTCGGCGAGGATCGAGAGCGCCAGGGTGCTCGCATCGCGGGCATGGGGAATGAGCCCCACCGGGCTGCGCAGGCGGGCGAGGCTGGCCGGGTCGTGGCCCATGGCGGCGAGCCGCTCCGACCGAGCCTCACGCGCGCCGCGGCCGCCCTGGGCGCCGACGTAGAAGGCGGGCGAGCGCAGTGCCCAGTCGGCCAGGGCCGGTTCCCATTCGTGATCGTGGAACAGCAGGACCACCGCCGTCCAGGCGTCGAGCGCGAGGTCTGGCACGCGGCCGAGGGCAAGGTCGCGCTCTGGCGCGAGCAGCTCGGCGGGAAGGCCCTGCGTGGCGGCGAGCCGAACCAGTGCTTCGGGTTCCGGGCCCGCGCCGAGGACGACCAGCCGCAGCGTCGGCAGGAACAGCCGCTCGGGCATGGGCGAGACGGCGGGCAGCGGCAGGGTGGCGGGGCGGCGCTGGTCGAGCTCGGCGACGGCGGCGGCCATCGCGGCCCGGTCCGGCGCGGGATCGATCAGCACGTCGAGTCCCGCGCCACAGGGCAGGCGGAAGTCGATGAACGGCGATCCGGCCCCGTAGCGCAGCAGGGCCGGGCCCGAGCCCGCCGCGCGCGCTTCGGCGGCCTGGGTGGCGAGTTCCTTTTCGAGGCAGCCGTCGGCGAGGCTGCCGGCCATGCGTGCATCCGGCGTAATGGCGAGCTGCGCGCCGCGGCGGCGGGAATAGGATCCGTCGATGCCGACGATCGTGCACAGCGCCGTGCCCGGCTCCGCCGCGGCGAGGCGCAGGGCGGCCTGGTCTTCATCGGCGGGTGGTACGTTGATCATTACCGGATTACCCAAGCGCAGGGGGGAGGAAAGGTCAACGGGCCCCTCCGTCAGCCCTGCGGGCTGCCACCTCCCCATTTGCGCTTCGCGAAAATGGAGAGGAACCAAGAGCGCCAAGTTCCTCTCCATTTTTCCGCAGGACAAATGGGGAGGTGGCAGTCGCCGCAAGGCGACTGACGGAGGGGTAAAACCCCCTCAGCTCAACCGGTCGCGGAAAGTTTCCCAATCAAACCGCTTCACGCACTCCAGCGCGTCAGTCTCGCTGTCCCACAGCCAGATCGATGGCAAGGGCACCCCGTTGAAGGTCGTGGTCTTGACCATCGAATAGTGCGCCTGGTCGAGGAAGGCGAAGCGCACGCCGGGTTCGGGCGGTTCGGGCAGGACGTAGTCGCCGATCACGTCGCCGGCGAGGCAGGAGGGGCCGCCGAGGCGCACGGCCTCGCCTTCATCCGCGGGCTCGCGTTCGCCGAGCATGGCCGGGCGATAGGGCGCTTCGATCACGTCGGGCATGTGGCAGGTAGCCGAGACGTCGGTGATCGCCACCGGCATGTCGTTCCAGGCGACGTCGAGCACGGTGCCCACGAGGATTCCCGCATCCAGCGCCACCGCCTCGCCGGGTTCGAGATAGACCTGCGCCCCGGTGTCCTCGGCCATGTCGCGCAGGAACTCGACCAGTTCGTCGCGCTGGTAATCGGCGCGGGTGATGTGGTGGCCGCCGCCAAGGTTGATCCAGGAGAATTCGCCGAAGTGCGGTTCGAGGAAGTCGAACACCTTGCCCCAGGTCCGCGCCAGGGGGGCGAAGTCCTGCTCGCACAGGGTGTGCATGTGGATTCCGTCGATCATGGACATGTGCTCGGCAGTGAGCTGGTCGATCGGAAAGCCGAGGCGCGAATGGGGCGCGCAAGGGTCGTAGCGCGGGACCTCGCCCTCGGCGTGCATCGGATTGATTCGGAGGCCGATGTCGAAATGCCGGCCCTCGGCGCGGGCGGCTTCGATGATCGGCTGGAACCGTTCGATCTGCTGGGGCGAGTTGAAGATGACGTGATCGGACAGGCGCAGGATCTCGGGCAGGTCCTCCGCCTTGTAGGCCGCGCAATAGGTGGCGATCTCGCCGTCGTAGAACTCGCCGGCGAGGCGCGCTTCCCACAGGCCCGAGGTGCAGACGCCATCGAGATATTCGCCCACGATCGGCGCGACCGACCACATCGAGAAGGCTTTCAATGCGGCGAGGACCTTGGCTCCCGACCGCTCGCCTATGTCGGCCAGCACGCGCAGGTTCTGCCGCAGCCGCGCCGCGTCGACCACGAAGGCCGGGCTGTCGACCCGGGTGAGGTCGAACTGGGCGAAGGCTCCGGGATCGCCGGCTCTGGTTTCCATCTCAGCTTCCCTTGAACACGAGGCTCGCGCCGACGAGGATCAGCGCGAAGCCCGCCACCTGCGGCAGTCCCGGCTTCTGCCCGAACAGCGCCCAGGCCACCAGCACGAAGGCGCCCAGCGAGAACACTTCCTGCATGGTCTTCAGCTCGAACAGCGAATAGCGGCTCGCGCCGATCCGGTTGGCGGGCACGGCGAGGCAATATTCGAAGAAGGCGATGCCCCACGAGATCAGGATCGCCGCCCACATCGCCTCGCGCGGGAGCTTGAGGTGCCAGTACCAGGCGAGGTTCATTAGGACGTTGGAGCCGGCGAGGAGGATCGGGGGGAGGAGGAGGTTGGGGTTCAAGTTGGGCTCCACGAGGCGAGTGGCAGAATGGTTCACGCAGAGACGCGGAGGAAGAAGAGAGACGCGGAGGGTTCAGCCGGATCGGTAGTCGTTGACCACTCGGCGGATGCCGTCCTTCATCGTCGCTTCCGAAAAATTGAGAAGCAGCCCAACGGGCTGCTTCAGCAATCTCAAATAGGTCAGCACCTGCTTGGCGGCGCCTTGCTCAACTGTTCAACAGCCTTGATTTCCACCACCAGACGATCGTCAACCAGCAAGTCCACCTTGAACGCCGGATCGAAGATTTCGCCGTCGAAGACGGCCTTCACCTGCACCTGACGCTCTGCCTTAAGGCCACGCTGTCGAAGGCGCCCGGCCAGCACGGACTCATAGACTGATTCATACAAACCAGGCCCGAATTCCCTGTGAATTCCGATCGCTTCCTCGATCACCGTGGCGCTCAGTTCGTCGATCGCAATCACGCTTCTATTCTCCGCGTCTCTCTTCTTCCTCTGCGTCTCTGCGTGAACCCAAAACTCAAAACGCCAGCGGCCCCGCCAGCTCCTTCACCTGCCACGGCAGGCCATGCTTGTTCAGCAGGTCCATGAACGGATCGGGATCCATCTGCTCCATGTTGAACACTCCTGCCCCGGCCCACTGGCCCGACAGCACCAGCGCCGCGCCGATCATCGCGGGGACGCCGGTGGTGTAGGAAATCGCCTGGTTGCCGGTCTCGTGGAAGGCGTCCTCGTGGTCGCAGATGTTGTAGATGTAGAAGGTCTTCTCACCCGAACCGTCCAGCGCCTGGCCGGTGGCGATGTCGCCGATGTTGGTCTTGCCCTTGGTGGTGGGGCCGAGCGTTTCCGGCTTGGGGAGGACGGCGGCGAGGAACTGTAGCGGGATGATTTCCTGGCCGTTGTAGAGCACCGGGTCGATCCGGGTCATGCCGACGTTCTGCAGCACGGTGAGGTGATTAATGTAGGCATCGCCGAAGGTCATCCAGAAACGGCCGCGCTCCAGTTCGGGGATGAACTTGGCGAGGCTTTCCAGTTCCTCGTGGTACATCAGGTACATGTTCTTGGGGCCGACGCCCTCGAAGTCGAAATTCTCGCGGATGGTCATGGCCGGGGTCTCGACCCACTCGCCCTTGAGCCAGTGGCGGGCCGGGGCGGTGACTTCGCGGATGTTGATTTCGGGGTTGAAATTGGTGGCGAAGTGCTGGCCATGGTCGCCGCCGTTGCAGTCGAGGATGTCGAGGCTGCGGATGGTCTTGAGCTTGTGCTTCTTCAGCCACATGGCGAAGACAGAGGTCACGCCCGGATCGAAGCCCGAGCCGAGCAGGGCCATCAGGCCCTTCTCGCGGAAGCGCTCCTGATAGGCCCACTGCCACTTGTACTCGAACTTCGCCTCGTCCTTCGGCTCGTAGTTCGCCGTGTCGAGATAGTTCACCCCGGCTTCGAGGCAGGCGTCCATGATCGTCAGGTCCTGGTAAGGCAACGCGAGGTTGACCACCAGTTGCGCCCCGACCTGGCGGATCAGCGCGGTCAGCGCGGGGACGTCTTCCGCGTCGATCTGGTAGGTGTCGATAACCTGGCCGGTGCGCTCCTTCACCGAGGCGGCGATCGCATCGCACTTGGCCTTGGTCCGGCTGGCGAGGCTGACATGGCCGAACAGGTCCGGATTCATCGCCATCTTGTGCACGCAGACCGAACTGACGCCGCCCGCGCCGATCACCAGAACCTTGCTCACTCGCCACTCCATCGGCCACTTCGGAAAGGCCGCCATATAAACCCGGTGCGTGACATCACAACTACGCTGAGCGCGGATTGCGCCATGCATTGCATCACGGGCGATCAGCGGGCAGTCTCCGCCCCGGGAACAGCGGGTCGCGATCCGGGGGGACTTTGCCGATGAACACCGCAATTCTGGCGCCCGCGGCCGTGCTGGTCGCCTGGTCGCTGCTCATGCTCGCCTGGCTGGCGCGGGCGCGCCTCGCCGCCATGGCCGCGGCCGATCTCGACATCCGCACGGTCCGCGCCGGCGGCCGGGGGCAGGACCTTGAAGGGCGGCTGCCCGAGAGCGTGATGTGGAAGAGCCACAATTACACCCACCTGATGGAGCAGCCGACGCTGTTCTATGCCGTGGTGATGATCCTGGCCCTGGCCGGCGCGGACCGGGGCGATGTGATGCTGGCCTGGGGCTACACCGCGATCCGCGTGGTCCATTCGCTTTACCAGGCGACGTCCAACCGGGTTGCCGTGCGCTTCGTGATATTCGTGGCCGCGACCGCCTGCCTTGCGGCGCTGACCGTCCGCGCGCTGCTGCTCACGCTCTGATCCGATCGACCAAGGGGAGAACTTGCCGATGACGACCGAAATCCTGAAGCCGGTGGTGGTTCTGGCCGCCTGGACCGCGATCATGTGGTTCTGGCTCTACGCCACGCGGATCCCGGCGGTGAAGGCCGCCAACCTCGATCCGGAAAGGCTCGTCCGCGATCCCGGCGTCACGCTCGACCACGTGCTGCCGCCGCAGGTCCAGTGGGTAGCCCACAATTACAACCACCTGCACGAAGCGCCGACCGTGTTCTATGCGACCGCCCTCACCCTGGCCCTGATCGGCAAGGGCGACGGCACGGCCGCCACGGTGGCGTGGGTCTACGTGGCCCTGCGGATCGTGCACTCGCTGGTGCAGGTGCTGGGGAACAAGCTGACCGCGCGCTTCCTTGTTTTCGCGCTGTCGTCGTTCGCGCTGTTCACCCTGATCGGGATGGCGGCCCTGGCCCTGTTCAAGGCCTGACGAAGAGGCTCGCCAGTTCCACATGGGTCGACCAGCGGAACTGGCCGACCGGGCGGACCTCGGCGAGGCGCCAGCCGGCCTCGATCAGCAGCGCGGCATCGCGCGACCAGCTCGACGGGTTGCAGCTGATGTAGACGATCCGCGCGACCGTGCTGTCGGCCAGCCGCTCGACCTGTTCGCGCGCACCGGCGCGGGGCGGGTCGAGGACGACGGCGGAGAAGCGGTTCAGCTCGTCGGGCAGGAACGGATTGCGGAACAGATCGCGGTGTAGCGCGTGGACTGGCGCTTGTACCCGGCTTGCAGCGGCCTTGCAGGCGAGATGCGCATCGCGCGCGGCTTCGACCGCGAGGACCTTGGTGGAAGGCCCCGCAAGAGCGAAGGCGAAGGTGCCGAGGCCGGCGAACAGGTCGGCCACCGTGGCGCATCCGGCGAGCCATTCGCGCGCGGCGCCGACCAGCGCCGCCTCGCCGTCGGCCGTGGCCTGGAGGAAGGCGCCGGGCGGGAACGGGACCGCTATGCCGGAGAGGGTGACGGTGGCGGGCTCGGGCTCCCAGACGGTTTCCGGGCCATAGCCGCCATCCATGGTGAGGCGCGCGAGGCCGTGCTCGCGGGCGAAATCGAGCAGGAGTTCGGTGGCGGTCAGGCCTTCGGCGGCAAGGCCCTTGATGCCGAGATCGACGCCCTGGTCGATGAGGGTGAGCTCCACGTCGGCGGCGAGCTTGGCGTGGGCGTGCTTGCCCTTCTGCGGCTTCTTGCCGCTTCCACCCTCTGCCCTTTGGCCCAAGCGAATCAGCAGCTTGCGCAAGGCGGGCAGCAGGGCGGTGAGTTCCGGCACGAGGACAGGGCACTCACTGAGCTCGACCACCCGGTGCGAGCGCGCCTCGCGGTAGCCGATCACCACGCGGCCTTGCGAGCTTTCCGCCCGCAGCGAGGTGCGGCGGCGGGTGCCGGGGGGCGAGAGATGCGGCGGGGCCATGTGCTCCGCGCCGAGGCCTTGCGAGGTCGAGGCATTGGCGACCCGGCTCTCGACAAATTCGGCAAGGCTCTGCTCGTCGAGCTGCTGGAGCTGGCAGCCGCCGCATTGCGCGAAGTGGCGGCAGACCGGGGCGACGTGGTGCGGGCCCCATTCGAGCGTACCGTCTTCGGCCAGCAGGTCGCCGGGCGCCGCGCCCCAGGCGAAGCGGCCCGAGGCGGTGACGCCATCGCCCTTGGCGGCGATGCGCAGGATTTCCTCGGGTTCGGTCACAGGCAAGCGGCGTAGGCGGAGCGGACCTGGGCGGCGAGATCGTCAGCCGAGAAGGCCTGACCGGCGAGCCGGGCGGCTTCGCCGTGGAGCCAGACGGCTTCGCAGGCCGCCTCGAACGGGCCGAGGCCCGTTGCCAGCCGCGAGGCGACGATACCGGCGAGCACGTCGCCGGTGCCGGCGGTGGACAGCCAGACCGATGCACGGTGGGAGAAGGCGCCGCGGCCGTCGGGCGCGGCGATGACCGTGTCCGGGCCCTTGGCGAGGATCACCAGACCGGTGGCCGCGGCCAAGGCGCGGGCGCGGTCGAGCTTGGTGCCCACGCCGTCGGGGGCGAAGGCCCGCTCCAGCGCGGCCAGTTCGCCGTCGTGGGGGGTGGCGACCCCGGCGCCGGGCTGGTCGCCCTTGCGCAGGAGGACCAGCGCATCGGCGTCGAGCACCAGCCGGTGTCCGCTCGCCAGCGCGGCTTCGAGGCGGCCGCGGGCGGCGGCATCGCGGCCGAGGCCGGGGCCGACGAGCGTGGCGGCGATGCGGTCGTCGCCGAGGCTTTCGGCCAGCGGGCGCGCGTCGACCACCAGCGCGGCGGCGCGGGGCTGGACCGTCCGTCCGTCGCTGGCGAGGCGGACATAGCCCGCCCCTGCCCCCATGGCGGCGGCGCAGGCCAGTTCCGCGGCGCCGGGCATGGCCCCGCCGACCACGGCGAGGAGGCCGCGGCGGTACTTTTGGGCTTCGGCATCGGGCGTGGCCACAGTGGGGCGGGCGACCACACCGGGCGCGGCGGGAACGGCGGCGCAGCCGATGCCGACGAGGCGCAACTGCCCCATGGCGGCAGCGGCGGGCATGAGGAAATGGGCCTGCTTCCAGGCGCCGAGCGAGACGGTCAGCAGGTAGTCCGGCAGGCCGGGATTGAGCGCCACGCCGCTGTCGCTCTCGACGCCGCTCGGCAAGTCGATGGCGACCAGGCGGTGATGACGGGCTGCAAGGCGGGTGAGCAGGGCGAACAGGTCGTCGGACAAGGGCCGGACGAGGCCGCTGCCGAACAGGCAATCGACCAGCACGTCGCCGTGGACTTCGCTGTCGGGCCCGAGCACTTCGCCATGGTAAAGCGCGCGGGCATTGCGGGCGGCGTCGGTCTTGGGCTCCATCGCCGCGACCACGCGAACCTTGCCGCCACGCCCGCGTATCGCCTCGGCGATGACATAGCCGTCTCCGCCGTTGTTGCCCGGACCGCAGAGGACGGTGACGGTGTGGTGCGCGGCGAGCCGCCAGACCCAGTCCGCCGCGCCGCGCCCGGCGATCTGCATCAGCGCATCGACGCTGGTCCCGGCGCGGATCAGCGCCTCCTCGGCCTCGCGCATCTGAGCGACCGTCAGGACCTGCTGGACCGGCTCGGTCACGGGGCCGCCTTGGCTTTCACCGGGAAGCGATAGCGGTCCTCGCCCACGGCGACTTCGAGCGTGTCGCCGGCCAGCGATTGCGTCGCCTGTTCCGCGCCGTCGGCGGCGGCAAGGCCGGCGCCGTTGGCGAGGACGGTGAAGGAGCGGAAGCCGCCATCGGGATGGTGGACGACGTAGAGCTTCTCCCCGCCGCGATCGGCGCGCTCAAGCCCGCAGACCGGTTCGAACTTCGCATCGACGCCGAGCGCACAGGCGATCTTCTCGCCCGTCTCCGCCGCCGTCGGGGCGCGCTCCTTCGAGCAGCCGGCCGCGAGCAGCGCGAGGGCTGCCAGTCCAACGATGCGCAGCCCCCCGCCCACGGCTCAGCCGCGCTTCAGCTGCGAGACGTCACGCACCGCGCCGCGGGCCGCGCTGGTAGTCATCGCGGCGTAGGCCTGCAGCGCCTGGCTGACCGCGCGGGGGCGTTCCTTGGCCGGGTGCCAGCCCTTCTCCTCCTGCGCGGCGCGGCGGTGGGAGAGGACCTCGTCCGAAACGGCGAGGTGGATCGTGCGATTGGGGATGTCGATCTCGATCGTGTCGCCGGTTTCCACCAGCCCGATCTCGCCACCCTCCGCCGCCTCGGGCGAGGCGTGGCCGATCGACAGGCCCGAGGTGCCCCCGGAGAACCGGCCGTCCGTCAGCAGCGCGCAAGCCTTCCCGAGGCCCTTCGACTTGAGGTAGCTGGTCGGGTAAAGCATTTCCTGCATGCCGGGGCCGCCCTTGGGGCCTTCGTAGCGGATCACCACGACATCGCCGGCGACGACCTGCCCGGTGAGGATGGCCGTAACCGCCGCATCCTGGCTCTCATAGACCTTCGCCGGGCCGGTGAACTTGAGGATGGACTCGTCCACGCCCGCCGTCTTCACGATGCAGCCATCGCGGGCGATATTGCCGTAGAGCACGGCAAGGCCGCCGTCCTGGCTGAAGGCATTTTCCTTGTTGCGGATCACGCCACCCTCGCGATCGAGGTCGAGCTCCGACCAGCGGCGATCCTGGCTGAAGGCCACCTGGGTGGGCACCCCGCCCGGTGCGGCCCGGAAGAACTCCTGCACGGAAGGCGAATTGGTCCGCTTGATGTCCCACTGGTTGAGCGCGTCGCCCATGGTCCGGCTGTGGACGGTGGGCAGGTCGGTGTGGAGCAGGCCGGCGCGATCGAGCTCGCCGAGGATCGCCATGATCCCGCCGGCGCGGTGGACGTCTTCCATGTGGACGTCGTTCTTGGCCGGCGCGACCTTGGACAGGCAGGGCACCTTGCGGCTGAGCCGGTCGATATCGGCCATGGTGAAGTCCACGCCCGCCTCATGCGCGGCGGCGAGGAGGTGGAGCACGGTGTTGGTCGATCCGCCCATGGCGATGTCGAGGCTCATCGCGTTCTCGAAGGCCTCGAAGGAGGCGATGGCGCGCGGGAGGACCGAGGCGTCGTCCTGCTCGTAGTAGCGCTTGCACAGGTCGACCACGAGGCGGCCGGCTTCGAGGAACAGGCGCTTGCGATCGCCGTGGGTGGCGAGGGTCGAGCCGTTGCCCGGGAGCGAGAGGCCGAGGGCTTCGGTCAGGCAGTTCATCGAGTTGGCGGTGAACATGCCCGAGCAGGAGCCGCAGGTCGGGCAGGCCGAGCGTTCGATCGTCTGCACTTCCTCGTCGGTGTAGCTCTCGTCGGCCGCGGCGATCATCGCGTCGATCAGGTCGAGCGCGTGCTCCTTGCCCTTGAGGATCACCTTGCCGGCCTCCATCGGCCCGCCGGAGACGAAGACGCAGGGGATGTTGATCCGCATGGCCGCCATCAGCATGCCCGGGGTGATCTTGTCGCAGTTGGAGATGCAGACCATCGCGTCTGCGCAATGGGCGTTGACCATGTATTCGACGCTGTCGGCAATCAGGTCGCGGCTGGGCAGCGAATAGAGCATGCCGTCGTGGCCCATGGCGATGCCGTCATCGACCGCGATGGTGTTGAATTCCTTGGCAACGCCGCCGGCCGCCTCGATCTCGCGGGCGACCATCTGGCCGAGGTCCTTGAGGTGGACGTGGCCGGGGACAAACTGGGTGAACGAGTTCACCACGGCGATGATCGGCTTGCCGAAATCGCTGTCCTTCATGCCCGTGGCGCGCCACAGCCCCCGCGCGCCGGCCATGTTGCGGCCGTGGGTGGTGGTGCGGGAACGATAGGCGGGCATGGCGGCGGCTCCGGTAGTCTGGCAGGTGTTGGATATGGAGGCCGGCCTGTAGAACAGCAAGGCGGCAAGGTCGATTGGAAATGCCCTGCCCTTCCCCCTTGATGGGGGAGAAAGCGGGGCTCAGCTCAACTGCAACGCCACGGCATTGGCAATGCCCGCGAGGCGCTCGGCCCAGGCTTGCTGGCCGGCAGCGTGATCGATCTCGTCCTGGCGGATTTCGATGCCGAGATAAGGCCGCCCCTCGGCCTCGGCGTGGCGGTTCATGGTGTAGTTGAGTTCCACCCCCGAATAGGGCTGCTGGTCGCCGACGCACAGGCCCTCGGCTTCGAGCAGGGGAATGGCGAGGCGGGCGGCGCGGTCGTCCTGGTTGTAGAGCACGCCAACCTGCCATGGGCGCGGCTTGTCGCAGGTGGCCAGCGCCGGGGTGAAGGAGTGGAGCGAGAGGATCAGCGCGGGCGGCGTGTCGGCCATGACGCGGTCGAGCGCGTGGTGGTAGCGCGCGTGGAAACGGGCGATGCGCTCGGCGCGCTGGTGGGCGGTGATGTGGTTGCCGGGGATCTCGTGCCCATCACTGAACAGGGGGACGGCGCCGGGGGCGTCCTCGTTGCGGTTGACGTCGCAGACGAGGCGGCTGACGGCGCACTGGAAAGCGGCGGTGCCGGGGCGCTGGGCCATGAGCGCGCCGACTTCGGCGACGCCGAGGTCGATTGCCATGTGCTGGGTGAGCAGGGCGGGATCGATGCCGAGCGGGATTTCATCGGGTACGTGGTTGGAGGCGTGGTCGGAGACCACGAGGATGCCGCCGAAACGGGGCTGGCCGAGCAAGCGGAAGACTTCGGACATCATCAAACTTCCGTTCGCCTTTAACGAAATCGAGAGGCGGTGGCGGCGGCGTGTCTCGACTTCGCTCGACACGAACGGGAGCGGATTAGCGTAACTTGCCCACCAGTTTCCACCACCCTTGCGGCATGGCCGATGCTGCGGAATCGCGCTCAGCCGCGCTGTCGTAAAGCGCGAAGCAGGTTGCGCCGGAGCCCGACATGCGGGCCAGCCAGGGGTTGGTCTGGCGCAGGGCTTCGAGGACTTGGGCGATCTCGGGGCAAAGCGCGATAGCGGGCGCTTCAAGATCATTACGGCCGGCGAGTGCAACTTCCCGCGCGCTTCCCGTGGGGAGCGGGCCGCGGTCCGTGCCGTCCCAGACCTGGAACACCGGGCCGGTGGCCAGCGGGACACGGGGGTTCACCAGGAGGACCGGGGTTCCGGCAAGGTCGGTCGGGCCGGGTTCGAGCTCGGTGCCGGTGCCGCGGCCAAGGCAGGTCTCGCTGAGGACGCAGGCGGGGACATCGGCGCCGAGGCGGGCGGCGCGTGTCGCCCAGTCATCCGGCCAGCCGTGGCTGCGCTCGACCAGGCGGAACAGCGCGCCCGCATCGGCCGAGCCGCCGCCGAGGCCCGCGGCGACGGGGAGGTTCTTTTCCAGCGTGATCGCCATGCCCTCGGCGCGGGGAAGCGCGGTGAGCGCGCGCATGACGATGTTGTCGAAGGGATCGGTCAGATCGCCGGCGAATTCGCCGAGGACGTGTACTTTGTCGAGTGCCGCCGTGCTGGCGGTGAGCACGTCGCCCACATCGACGAAGGCGAAGAGGGTTTCGAGCTCATGGTAGCCATCGGCCCGCCGCGCGCGGACGTGGAGGGCGAGGTTGAGCTTGGCGTAGGCGGTTTCGTGGAGGCTCATGGGCGCACCATACTAGCCCTCTCCCCTCAAGGGGAGAGGGTTGGGAGAGGGGTTTGCGGCGCAAGCAGCGGGCGCCGAGCCCCCTCTCAACTCCGGCTAGGCGGCAAGCCGCCAAGCCTGCGTATCTCTCCCCGGCGGGGAGAGATCGCTGGTGGATCACATGTTCGGGTAGTTGGGGCCGCCGCCGCCTTCAGGCGTCACCCATTCGATGTTCTGGGTGGGGTCCTTGATGTCGCAGGTCTTGCAATGGACGCAGTTCTGGGCGTTGATCTGCAGGCGCGGGCCAGAGCCGTCGGGATCGACGTATTCGTAGACGCCGGCCGGGCAATAGCGCTGCTCGGGGCCCGCGTAGACCGGCAGGTTCACCCGGGTGGGGACCGTGGGGTCCTTCAGCCGCAGGTGGCAGGGCTGCTCTTCCTCGTGGTTGGTGAACGAGTAGGAGACGCTGGTCAGGCGGTCGAAGCTGATCACGCCGTCGGGCTTGGGATAGGCGATCGGCTTGTAGAGATCGGCGCGTTCGGTGCTCGACGCGTCGGTGTGGTGCTTCATCGGCCCCGCCACGCCGAAGCCGAACAGGGTGCGCAGCCACATGTCGGCGCCCGCCAGCACCGTACCCATCTCGCCGCCGAACTTGGCGACCAGCGGCTCGGCGTTCTGGACGAGCTTGAGTTCCTTGGCGATCCAGCTCTCGCGCACGGCGGCATCGTATTCGGACAGGCTGTCGCCCTCACGCCCGTCGGCGATGGCGGCGGCGATCGCCTCGGCGGCGAGCATGCCGCTCTTCATCGCGGTGTGGCTGCCCTTGATCCGGGGCACGTTGACGAAGCCGGCCGAGCAGCCGGCGAGCACGCCGCCGGGGAAATCGAGCCGGGGCACCGACTGCCAGCCGCCCTCGTTGATCGCGCGGGCGCCATAGGCGACGCGCTTGCCGCCTTCGAGGATCGCGCGGATTTCCGGGTGCTGCTTCCAGCGCTGGAATTCCTCGAAGGGGTAGACATACGGGTTCTTGTAATCGAGCGCGCAGACGAAGCCGAGCGCCACCTGGTTGTTGGCCTGGTGGTAGAGGAAGCCGCCGCCCCACGAATCGCTTTCCGAGAGCGGCCAGCCCTGGGTGTGGATCACGCGGCCGGGCACGTGCTTGGCCGGATCGATGTCCCACAGCTCCTTCATGCCGATGCCGTAGACCTGCGGCTGGCAATCGGCCTCGAGGTCGTACTTGGCCTTGAGCCGCTTGGTCAGGTGGCCGCGGGCGCCCTCGCAGAACACGGTGTACTTGGCGAGGAGGTTCATGCCCGGCTGGAAATCGCCCTTGGGATTGCCTTCCTTGTCGACGCCCATGTCGCCGGTCTGCACGCCGATGACCCGATCTCCTTCTGGGCCGTTATCGCCATAGAGCACTTCGGCGGCGGGGAAGCCGGGAAAGATCTCGACGCCGAGTTCCTCGGCCTTGCCGGCGAGCCAGCGGCACAGGTTGCCGAGCGAGCCGGTGTAGTTGCCGTGGTTGGAGAGGAACGGCGGCATAAGGATGTGCGGGATCGCCATCTTGCCGCCCTTGGTGAGGTTCCAGTGCCAGTTGTCGGTCACCGGCACTTCGGCCATCGGGCAGCCGTCTTCGCGCCAGTTGGGCAGCAGTTCGTCGAGCGCCTTGGGATCGTAGGTCGCGCCCGAGAGGATGTGGGCGCCGATCTCGCTGCCCTTCTCGAGGATGCAGACCGAGAGCTCGGGATTGAGCTGCTTCAGCCGGATGGCCGTGCCGAGGCCCGCCGGGCCGCCGCCGACGACGACGACGTCATACGGCATGGATTCGCGTTCGATCATGGGGAAATCCCGTCCTGTCCTGCTCTCTTTCACTCGAATGTGCCTTGATTGCACTCGCCGTGCAGGTCAAGGCCTGTGTGATGGAGGGTCTCGGTCAACAGGGTGGCGTCAGCCTGCGTCCCGGCGATGTCGCCGGCGCGCTGGAATGGTGGCGTGACGCCGGGGTGGACCTCGACTTCAGCGACGCGCCGCAAGGCTGGATTGCGCCGCCGGATGCGCCCACGCCGCAGCTGGAGACAAAGGCCGCTGCGGCTCCTGCCGTTGAAGCGGTTCCGCAGGTCCGCATCGGCGGAGATCAGTCGCTTTGGCCGACGGACCTCGCCGGCTTCCGGCAATGGTGGCTGGAGGAGCCGCTGCTCGACGACGGGGCCGTGCGCGGCCGCGTGGCCCCGCGCGGAACCGCGGGTGCCGCGCTGATGGTGCTGGTCGGTCATCCCGAAGCGGAGGATGCGGACGAGCTCCTGTCCGGCCCGACCGGGCGGATGCTGGCGGCCATGCTCGCGGCCATGCAGATCGCGCCCGACGAGGTATACCTCGCCTCGGCCTTGCCGCGGCACATGCCCGTGCCCGACTGGGCGGACCTGGGCCGGCGCGGTCTTGGCGAGGTGCTGCGGCACCACGTGGGCCTCGTCGCCCCCAAGCGATTGCTGGTGTTCGGCGAGGGCGTTCTGTCGCTGCTCGGCAACGACCTGACGCAAAACGCTCAAAATTCACCGCAGCTTTACCATCAGGGGCGGACCATCAGCGTGCTGGGGGCGCGCGATCTGGGCTTGCTGGCGCGGACGGCATGGAAGGCCCGCTTCTGGCGGGACTGGTTGGACTGGACGGGAACCGAAACCGAGTGACGCGGACCAAGGCGATCTGGCTTGCTAGCCTGGCACTGGCCGGCGTGGCGCTTGCGCCGGCCCCCGCCGTCGCGAACAGCGCGGCGGTGGACTATTTCCGCGGCCGGGCCGATCGGACCGCCGTCCCCGCCCTGCTCTCGCAGGACGAGCGCACCTACTACAAGGACCTGTTCGGGGCGATCGAGCACCAGGACTGGGCGCGGGTGCAGGTCCTGTTCGCGCAGAAGCCCGACGGGCCGCTCCACCAGGTCGCCCGCGCCGAATATTACCTCGACCCCAAGAGCCCGAAGATCGAGCTCGACGCGCTCAACCAGTGGCTCGCCTCCAGCGCGGCCACCCCCCTGCCCCAGGCCGAGCAGGTCGCCGCCCTCGCCATGAAGCGCGGGGCAACGGCCCTGCCGGTGCTGCCGAGCGCCCAGCAGCTAGTCTCGCTCCCCACCAGCCCCAAGCGCCTGCGCCCGCGCGATACCAATGACGGCACCATGCCGGCGTTGGTCACCGCCGCGATTCAGGAGCGGATCAAGGCCGACGATCCGACCGGGGCCAGGCTCCTGCTCGACGGGATCGATGCCACGCTCAGCCCGGCGACCCGGGCAGAATACCGCGCCAAGATCGCCTGGTCGTTCTACATCGAGAACGACGACACCTCGGCCTATGCCCTCGCCCAGACCGCGGCCGATGGCTACGGCCCGTGGGTGGCGGAAGGCTGGTGGACCGCAGGCCTCGCCGCCTGGCGGCTCGACGATTGCCAGGGCGCGGCGGACGCTTTCGGCCGCACGGCGGGCCTTGCCGACAACGTCGAGCTGAAGACCGCCGCCTATTATTGGCAAAGCCGAGCGCTGGTGCGCTGCCGCCATCCCGAGCAGGCCGCCGCCCCGCTTAAGCTCGCCGCCGCGCGGGACGAGACGTTCTACGGCATGCTCGCCGCCGAACAGCTTGGCCTGAGGCTCCCCGAAACCCACCAACAGCCCGACTTCACCCAGAGCGACTGGCAGCGCCTGCGCGACAATGCGACCGTGCGCACCGCGGTCGAACTCGCCGAAGTGGGCGAGGATGGGCTGGCGGACGAAGTGCTGCGCTACCAGGCGCGGGTGGGCGATCCCGCGCTCTACCAGCCGCTCTCGCGCCTTGCCCGTGACCTTGGCCTGCCCTCGACCCAACTGTGGATGGGCTACTATGCCCCGGTCGGCGGCAAGGCCGAGCCGGCGCTGCGCTTCCCCACGCCCAAGTGGAACCCGGCCAATGGCTGGAAGGTCGATCCGGCGCTGGTCTATGCCCATACCCTGCAGGAATCGGTGTTCCGCACCGCGGTCACCAGCCCGGCCGGCGCGCGCGGGCTGATGCAGATCATGCCCGCCACGGCGCGCGACCGGGCGGCGGAGCTGGGCGTTTCCGCGGCGGACGTGACGCGCCCGGAGGTCAACCTCGCGTTCGGCCAGCAGCACCTGCAACTGCTGCGCAATTCGGCCGGGACCCAGGGCCTGCTGCCCAAGGTGATCGCCGCCTACAATGCCGGGCTCCTCCCCGTCACCCGCTGGAACACCGAGATCCGCGACAAGGGCGATCCGCTGCTGTGGATCGAGAGCGTTCCCTACTGGGAAACGCGCGGCTACGTGAACATCGTGCTCAAGAACTACTGGATGTACGAGCGCCAGGCCGGCGGCCCCTCGGAAAGCCGCATCGCGCTGGCCCAGGCCATGTGGCCGACCTTCCCCGACCTTGCCGGCAGCCAGGCCGTGCGCATGGCGAGCAATGGAGTCCTGCTGCGTGGCCGTTGACGAAACCCGCCAGTTCAAGCCGATCGGCATTGCCGTCCTGACCGTCTCCGACACCCGCACCGCGGCGGACGACACCTCGGGCGACATCCTGTGCGAGCGGGTGAAATCCGCCGGGCACAAGCTGGTCGGCCGCGCCATCGTCAAGGACGACGTCCACGCCATCGCCAGCCGCATCCGCAACTGGCTCGATGACCGCGAAGTGGATGCGGTGATTTCCACCGGAGGTACCGGCCTGACCGGCCGCGATATCACGCCCGAGGCGCTGGACACGATCAAGGACCGCGACATCCCCGGCTTCGGCGAGCTGTTCCGGCTGGTCTCCTACCAGACCATCGGCACCTCCACCCTGCAGTCGCGCGCCTGCGCGGTGATCGCCCGGGGCAAGTATGTCTTCGCCCTGCCCGGCTCCAACGGCGCGGTGAAGGACGGGTGGGACCTGATCCTCGCCGAGCAGCTGGATAGCCGCAACCGGCCGTGCAACTTCGTCGAGCTGATGCCGCGGCTTCGGGAAGTCTGAGGCGCAGCTTCCGAACCTCTCCATTTTTGCGGAGCACAAATGGAGAGGATCCAGGCAAAACCATGAGTGACACGGTGTCACTCGTGTCACCCTTCTACCCGCCTGCCGCTTGAACTTTTGTTTCCTTTATGTTCTATTGCGGACATGCCCCGCCTCCCCCCAGTCCACGGCCGCGGCGCCCAGTCCGCCTCTGTACCGCAGCGCTTCGGCCTCGCCTCGCGCGAGACTGATGGTGACTGGCTGGACGAGCGGGACACAGTCGATGCCGACCTTAGCCCGGCCAAGCTGCGGACCACGGTGACCGAGGAGCATCCCCGCTCGATCCTGACCTTCAACAGCTCGCCCGACGTGCCGTTCGATCGCTCGGTGAACGCCTATCGTGGCTGCGAGCACGGCTGCATCTACTGCTTTGCCCGGCCGACCCACGCCTACCACGATCTCTCCCCGGGGCTGGCCCCGGTGATTCCTTCCATCACCGACGAATGGATTGAGCGCATCCTCGCCGAAGCCGCCGCGCGCGGGGTGCGCTCGGCCAGCTGGATCCTGGTGCGGCTCCCCCACGAGGTGGCGCCGCTGTTCCGCGAGTGGCTGGAGGTCCATTTCCCGGACCGGGCGGGCAAGGTCATGGCGATCGTCCGCTCGGCGCGTGGGGGCAAGGATTACGATGCGGCCTGGTTCACCCGGATGAAGCCGCAGGGGACCTGGCCCGACATGCTCGGAGCGCGGTTCCGGATCGCCTGCCGCCGGCTGGGGATCAACGGCAAGGACCGTGAGCTGCGTCTCGATGCCAGCCGCTTCGAGCGCCCGGCGCGGGGCGGCCAGTTGCGGCTGCTGTGAGCGCTTCCGGAGGTGGCCCACCTGCCCGTCAAAAAGTAGCTGTGCTTACCTTGACCCGACCGAATTCGTCGGGCCATAGGCCTTGGACGACAACCGGACCCTGACCAGCACAGGAGTGCGCCGGCCCGCACGCCTTCATTTCCAATGAGTTCGACAGAGGAGTAACCGGAGTTGGCTGCCACGGCCCGAACTGCAGGAGCAACGCAGCGGCCGGTCGGGATCTCCGGCGCCTACACGCGCAGCCAACGAACGTGGACGACCGTCTTCGTGATGTGCAGCGCGATCATGAACATGCTCGACACGACCATCGCCAACGTCGCGCTGCCGCAGATGCAGGGAACGACCGGCGCCTCGCGCGAGGAAATCACTTGGGTCCTGACTTCATACATCGTCGCCCTCGCCATCGCCACGCCACTGACCGGCTGGCTGACCAGCCGCTATTCGCACAAGTCCGTGCTGCTAACCGCGATTGGCCTATTCACCGTGTTTTCCGTGCTCTGCGGCATTTCCACGACGGTCGAGGAACTGGTGCTATTTCGCATTTTCCAGGGCTTCAGCGGGGCCGTACTGGTGCCGCTCACCCAGTCCACCCTGCTCGACATCTACCCGCCCGAGGAAGCGGGCAAAGCGATGGCCTACTTCGGGCTTGCCGGCGTCACAGGACCCTTGGTCGGCCCCTTGCTCGGCGGATGGCTGACCACCAACTTCTCCTGGGGCTGGGTGTTTCTCGTCAACCTGCCGATCGGCGTGATCGCTTTCATCGGGGTGGCGACCAACATGCACGACGAGCCGGCCGATGGGGCGATGCCCTTCGACTACTTCAGTTACGGCCTGCTGGCGACTGCCGTGGCGGCGCTCCAGCTCATGCTCGATCGGGGGGCGATGGTCGACTGGTTCGAATCAACCGAAACCGTGATTTACGCAGTGGTCTCGGCAGGAGCGACAGCGGCCTTCGTGGTGGTCTCGGCCACCCGCGACAGGCCACTGGTTCCCCGACGGCTCCTAGTGGACCGGAACTTCATCACGGGAACGGCGATAGGCATGACCTCGCAGGCCGTGATCTATGCCACCATGGCCATGATCCCGGATTTGCTCGCCCATCTGTACGACTTTCCCGCGCTGGACATCGGGCTGACCATGGCGCCGCGCGGCGGAGGCACCATAGTCGTAATGATCACTGCGCCCTGGCTGATGCGGCGCTTCGGCAACCTGCCGGTCATGGTTTGCGGTCTGGTTCTCATTGCAATCTCGTCGCTGCCGATGAGTTGGATGACGCTGGATGCCGACCGCACCCTGATGATTGTGTCCGGAGTGCTGCAGGGGCTTGGTAGCTCGATGATGTGGGTACCGATGGCCGTGCTGACCTTTGCCACGATTCCGGTGGACATGCGCGCCGAGGCGGCGGCATTCCACACGCTGTTGCGCTACCTTGGCGCCGCGGTGGGCATCTCGGGCGTACAGACCCTGACGTTGCATAACGCGGTGGTTTCCCATGCGGAACTGGTGTCTAAAGTGAACCTGCAGAACCTGCCCGCGCCTCTGCGCGAAGCCATGGCGGACGGCCGCGCGCCACAGGTTCTTGCCACGGTCAATACCGAATTGACGCGCCAGGCTGCGATGGTCGCCTATACCAACAGCTTCTGGTTCCTGAGCCTGGCGACGCTCGCCCTGTTGCCGATGCTGCTGGTGCTTCGCTCCTCCGGCAAGCAGCCGCGCTGAGACAGCCTAGGGGCGGTAGCGGATCAGGCGGCTATCACGCACGGCGGCGGTGCGATGGACGACGACCTCTGTCTTGTAGGTCGGATCGGTCACCAGCGCGAAGAAATTGGCGGCCTTGGGGAAACCCATGACGAAGACGTGATCCCACTCCGGTTCGGCTGGTCCGGTCACCATGCATTCGAAGGTGGCGTTCCAGACCAGTCCGCCGCCGAGTGCTTCGATCCGCGGGACAACCAGCCGAAGATATTCGGCAAAGGCCTCTGCCCCGGTCCATCGGTGAGCGTCGGCAGGATGCTCGCGGGGGTAGGCCGCGCGATCGCGATAGCGGATCTGGTTGAGGAGGTGCATCGGAGCATTGCGATCCAGCGCCTTGAATCGCTCCAGGTTCTCGCGCGAGGGGTCGACATAGTCCATCTCAGGCCACCAGCCTGAGGCTTGGCCCGCGCTTGGCGCTGAGCGAAACCGCCGCGATGCCGGGAACGGCCGCCACCTGTTCGGCCAGGTCGCCGTCGAGGTGGAAATCGCGGCCGAGGCGGACCAGCGGCTCCTTCGGTCCGCCGGTGCGCAGGCGGGCGACGACCTCGCCCTTGCCGGGGGCGCCCGGCTGGAGCAGCAGGGCCAGTTCGGACAGGGCATCCACGCTCGACACCTCAAGGCTGAGCTCCATCCGCGCGGCTTCGCGCACTTCGGCGAGCGGTCGGCCGCCGCGAACGGTGACCCGCGGTGGCTCCTCGGGGCTGGGGCTGTCGAGCTCGACGTTGAGCAGGACGCAGGTGCCTTCCCTGGCCCACTGGACGAAGCTTTCGACCAGGCTCTCTTCGAAGCACGAGGCGGAGAACTGGCCCGAGCTATCGGAGAAATCGGCCATGACGAAGTCCTTGCCGCGCTTGGTCTTGCGGCGCTGCACGCCTTCGACCATCGCCGCCATGACCGCCATCTGCCGCCCGCCGCCGGTGGCGCCGCCCGAGGCCATCAGGCTGGCATAGGTCCGCGCGCCGTTGGCCGAGGCGATTGCCCGCCATTGCTCGACCGGGTGGGCGGCGAAGTAGAAGCCGAAGTTCTCGCGCTCCTTGGCCATCTGCTCGGCGCGGCTCCACGCGGGTGTCTCGACCAGCCGCACGGCCTGGTGGTGGCCCTCCCCGCCGAACAGGCCGGCCTGGCCGCTGGTGCGGGTGCGTTCGGCCTCGTCGGCCACGGCGAGCAGCATGTCGGCGTTGGCGAGGACCTTGGCGCGGTTGGGCTCGAGGCTGTCGAAGGCCCCGGCCGCCGCAAGGCCTTCCAGCGCCCGGCGATTAAGCGCGCCGTAGGGCACGCGGCCGAACAGGTCGTCGAGCGAAGCGAACTTGCCCTTGGCCTCGCGCTCGGCGACGATCTGCTCCATCGCCTTCTCGCCGACGTTGCGGATGCCGGCGAGCGCATAGCGGACCTGGTGGCCGTCTTCCGTCTGCTCGACCGTGAATTCGGCCTCGGACTGGTTGAGGTCCGGGCCCGCAATGACGAGGCCATTGCGGCGCATGTCGTCGACGAAGACCGAGAGCTTTTCCGACTGGTGCATGTCGAAGCACATGGCCGCGGCGTAAAATTCGTGCGGGTAGTGGGCCTTGAACCAGGCGGTCTGGTAGGCGAGCAGGGCATAGGCGGCGGCGTGCGACTTGTTGAAGCCGTATCCGGCGAACTTGTCGATCAAATCAAAGAGTTCATTGGCTTTCTTCGCGTCGATTCCACTATCGCGCGCGCAGCCTTCGACGAAGCGCTGGCGCTGGGCGTCCATCTCCGCCTGGACCTTCTTGCCCATGGCCCGGCGCAGCAGGTCGGCATCGCCGAGCGA
>Ga0068855_100001902_pt1 | contig 25901 bp, 23 predicted proteins | sample KBSCornC52_FD_66592 | JGI IMG/M metagenome (GOLD analysis project Ga0068855, IMG submission 66592) | Corn rhizosphere microbial communities from Kellogg Biological Station, Michigan, USA - KBS Corn C5-2 | ecosystem: Host-associated > Plants > Roots > Rhizosphere > Soil ... | reverse complement strand
GCCGCCGGCTGGATGCCGTGCCGCCGCAGGTCGGCGATCGCCGCCTCGACGTCGCGCGTGAAGCGTTCGGCGAGGTCGGCCCCGTCGGCGTGATACAGGCGCGGCGCGGGGACGAGGCGCACGTGCGCGCCGAGATCGACGGTCACGCCGAGCGAGGGCGAAAACTGCGACACGGCGTCGGTGAAGCCGTGATACGCGGTCTCGGTCACGATCACGCCCTTGCCGCCGGTGCGGGCCTGGGCGATGCGATACGCGAGGTCGTTCGCCTCGCTGCCCGTGCAGGTCAGCATCAGGTGGGCGAGTTCCGTCTCGGGTACGGTCGCGAGCAGGCGTTCGGCCAGTTCGAGGATCGTGTCGTGCAGGTAGCGCGTGTTCGTCGCGAGCGTCCGTGCCTGCGTGCAGATCGCCTCGGTCACCGCCGGGTGGCAATGCCCGAGCGACGCGACGTTGTTGTAGACGTCGAGGTAGCGCCGGCCGTCCGGATCGATCAGCCACACGCCTTCGCCGCGCACGATATGCAGCGGATGCTCGTACATCAGCCGGTAGGCCGGGCCGAGCAGCGCATCGCGCCGCGCGATCATCGCCGCGGTGAGCGGCCCGACGTCGGCGCGTCCCGGGATATACGCGTTCACCATATTGAGGTCAGTGGTTGTCATTGTGTTTTCCTTTTTCTTTTCGTACTTCAGCCAGTAAGCGATCGCGCGCCTCGTTGCGCGACAGGTCGGCCATCTGGGCCAGCGCTTCCCACGCGGCCGGGTTGTGGCGCATGATGTAGGCCCGGTTTTCCGGGTAGCGCGCGGCGCGCCATTCCGAGATCAGTGCCGTGATGAGGTGGCGCGTCGCCATCAGGTCGGCCACGATCTCCTGTTCCATGTCCGTCAGGGGCAAGGTCGCGTGATAGGCGCCGACGAACTGCGCCGCCCCCTCGAACGGATCGGCGTTGCCCGTCATGTGGAAGGCCGCCGCCGTGGCGACCTCGCCGACCAGCGGCGCCTGCAGCATGTCGCCGAAGTCGATGATCCCGACGATGCGTTCGTGATCGTCGGGCGCGACCAGCACGTTGTACAGGTGGTAGTCGTTGTGGATCACCTGTGTCCGCACCGAGGCCAGGCGCGGCAGGACCTGGTCGGTGAAACGCCGCAGGAACGCCGCGGCGAGCGCGCGCCGCGGCGCGTCCGCGACGGCGTCGAGCTTGTCCGCCAGGCGGTGCGCAGCCGATACGTTCCACAACAGGTCGTGGCCGGCCGCCGGATGAGCAAAGCCCTGCAGCGCCAGGTCGAGTTGCGCGAGTAGCGTGCCCATGGCCCGGCGCTGCGCGGCCGTACGGGGCGTCTCGCGGATCTGCACGCCGTCGAGATAGGTCAGCATCCGCACGGTGCCGCGGCGTCCGTCGGGCAACGCCACGCTGTCGCGCGGCCGTCCACCCAGCGTGCGTACGACGCGCGGCACCGGCAGCCCGGGCGCCGCGCCGGCCACGTGGTCGAGCGCGGCGACCTGGAAGTCGACGACCTCTACCTCCTCGGACGGATTGCCGATCTTGATGACGTAGCGGCTGCCGTCCGCGGTCTCGATCCGGCAATTCTGGTCGCGCTCACCGGCCAGCGGAGAGACGCTCCCATGGATGCCGTAGAGGCGCACGACCAGGTCCGCCACGTCGTCCGGGGACAGGCTCGGGGCCGCCGTGCTCAACGCCGCCGCGATCGGGCGTTCGGCCAGCATCATGCGACCCGCTTCAGCGTGTCGGCCCGGGGCGGGAATTCGATCCCCAGCAGGCCGGGAAGCTGGCGGATGTCCGTCAGCCGGTCGACGCCATAGCCGTCGCACACCGGTTCGTGACCGCGATCGATGAATGCCCCGGCCATGAAGCCCAGGTCGCGCGCCGTCATGTGGTCGTAGCGGAAGCTCGACGACACGTGCATCATGTCCTCCGGTCCGCAGCCGAGCTGGTCGAGCATGTATTCGAACATCTGCGCGCGCGGCTTGTAGGCCCGTGCTTCCTCGGCGGTGTACACGGCGTGGAACGGCGCCTTCAGGTGGGCCACGCTGTGCGGGATCAGGTCGACCATCGAGTTCGACAGGATCACGAGCGGGACGTGCGGCGCGATCGCCTGCAACGTCTCGACCACGTGCGGGTGGGGCTGCCAGGTCGGGACGGCGTCGTACAGCGCGGCCGCATCGGACGGGCGGTATTCGACGCCGTGCGCCTTGCACGCGCGCTGGATCGAATTGGCGACGACGTCGAAGAACGGTTTCCACTCGCCCAGGACTTCATCGAGGCGATAGAAGCGGAAGCTGTCGAGGAACACCGGCATCCGGTCGGCCGGCACGCGATCCGCGAACAGCCGTTGCGCGGTCGGCCCCATTTCAAAGTTGATGAGCGTGCCGTAGCAATCGAAGCTGATGAATTTCGGTTTGTATGTCATGGTTCATCTCCTGCAGTGGTTGAAGGTTGATGAACACAAGTGTAGGGAAACCGGTGCTACGGAAATGCCATAGTGCGGCGGCGGTCAGGCAGTTTCCTTCTCAATCTGGCGGGTTCCCGGCATTTTCTTCGGCGCATGCTGGACGGACAACGATCGACCGTGTCGGGCACGCTCCGCCGTTTCACCATGCCTTCCGGCTCCCGCGTGCTTGACTTTGCGTCCCGATCCGGCGACTACCAGGCCTCAACCGGTCGCCATTGCAAGGTGATGTTATGGTTTGGGTAAATCGCCGACATTCTATACCTGCGAATTTTAACAACCGTATCGTGGCGCGCTCATTCCATGCATATTCAAAAAAATCACTCATTATCACAGAGCACTTTTTTACAACGGAATTCCTGTTTACCCTGTTTTCCGCCATCCATTCTGGGTAGAATCACCTTTCACGGAAGGCGGCAATTGTCTTCTCGTGGTAACCACTGGAGAAAATGAATGAACCAATTGAGCAAAGACGAAATCGAATTGATCGCAGGCGGCATGAACTGGGAAGGTGGACGCGAGTCCAGCAACGTCATCGATTGCCGGAATGGTGTGTACTGCACGAATGCACTCACCGGCAGCGTGGAATGGGGGCAGACGTCCGTTATGTGGTTCGGCGTCAACGTGTTCGGTTAAGTTGATCTGAACAGGAAAGAGCTGGCGCTCGGAATCATACCAACTCTTGTTCCTGCTCCTTGCATCAAGCCAGCGCATGGCTGCTATCGACGAGCAGGAATGTTTTATTATATGACCGAGAACAGGGAGCCAAATGGATACCTGCAGTTTAACTCGCTTTGAAATAACGCCATTTTTTCCATAGCCTGATAGGCTCCACATGCTACCACTCTGGCATTACCGGAAAACTATCGGATTTTCACGAATTGAATAATTCGTAAATATTCTGTCGCACCAGGCCAGACATGCGCCGGATGAGGTTTCGCGATGGCGGGATTACAGTTGCCGGAACGGTCGCTCAATTCGCCTCGTTACACACGAGAAACTGCCGAATTACCTGACTATTAATTACAGTCTCTGCGCGGGTGTCGAATCTTATTCGCAGGAAGCTCCGTCAAGGCGGCTCAAACCAGCGATGCCACAAATACTCGTTGCAGGCCGCGTTCGTTACGCGGGCTTTCGCAAGAAAGGTCTCCGGAAGCTGGGATGGGTCCGCATGCGGGCGCTGGCTCCGTGCGCGAGCGCAGAGTGAAACCGGCCCCGATGAAGCAGGAATCCAACGGCAACGTTAACCATGGCTAACTTTGCGCAAGTTTGGAAGAACGGGTCAGAGCTGGCGCGCTTCGAACGTATTGCACTGCTCGACGGAACCGGTCTGCAGACCGCGTGTGAACCAGCGCACGCGCTGGGCCGACGTGCCGTGCGTGAACGAGTCCGGGACGACGACGCCGCGCGACCGGCGCTGCAGCGCGTCGTCGCCGATGGCGCTGGCGGCGTTCAACGCGGATTCGACGTCACCCTGCTCGATGATCTGCTTGGCCTGGTTGGTGTGATAGGCCCACACGCCGGCGAAGCAGTCGGCCTGCAATTCCAGCCGCACAGACGCGGCATTGGCCTGCGCCTCGGACAGATGCTGGCGCGCGCTGTCGACCCTGCCCGAGATGCCCAGCAGGTTCTGCACGTGGTGGCCGACCTCGTGCGCGATGACGTAGGCCTGCGTGAATTCGCCGCCCACGTGGAAGCGCTGCTGCATCATGCGGAAGAAATCCAGGTCGAGGTAGACCTTGCGGTCGGCCGGGCAGTAGAACGGCCCGACGGCGGCTTCGCCCAAACCACAACCACCGGTCGGCGTGCGGCCGGTGTACAGCCTGAGCTTTGGCGGCGTGTACGTGGCGCCATTGGCGCGGAAAATCTGCGTCCACGTGTCTTCGGTATAGCCGAGAACCGTCTTCACGAACTGCGTCTCGCGATCGGTCGCCGGCGGATGCGTGGGCACCTGCTGAACCTGCGCGGGCGACCCGCCACCCGACAACAGGTTCAGGATCGTCGACGGCGACACGCCGAAGAACCACGAACCGAGCAGTGCGATGACAATCGTGCCGATGCCCACCGTCCCGCCGCCGATCCCGAATCCTCCGCCACCGCCACCACTTCCGCGTACATCCTCGACGTTGTCGCTCTGCCTGTCGCCTTCCCAACGCATGATGATTCTCCCTGGCGCCGCCGAACGGGCGCGTCCTCGTGTTACCGTTCTGTGCCGGACACCGTCAGTGGCCGCCGGAGCGCCTCGTGCCGGCCGCCCCGGTTTTTTCGCGCGCATCCTTGAGGCGGAACTCGTCGTCCACCGCCAGCCCGGCGCGCTGCTCGTCGTGCAGCTCGCGCTCATGGCGCTCGCGTTCGACCTCGCGCTCCAGGCGCCTGTTCAATGACACGTCCGGCGTCGTCGTCTTCATGATCGTCCTCGTCCCGGGTCGCGTTCGTGCTGACCCGATATGCATTGTAGGCGCGGCACACCGCCGCGTCTGTTCGAACTTTCACATAATTCAAATAATGCCACATGGCAGACCCGCGCTGCATGACAGCCTGTCCACGCGTGTGTGCGCCGGCGTACGGAAGCCGGGACGGGCATCGTGCAAGCTCCGCGCATGACCACGACAGTTCCCTCCTTCGCCGACCACGACGGCCTGGTCGCGCTCGGCCGCAGTCTACAGGCCGCCGGCTACCGTTTCGTGACCGTCACGCCCGCCACGCACCGACGCGTCAACGAGAGGCCCGGGAACGCCTGGGCACACGACCTGCGGGGCGTATTCGGCTGGAGCCGGGCCTACCGTGACGACGCATTGCCCGAGGCCATGGCCAGCCAGCTGCGCGCTGCCGGGCTCGCCCAGCCGGTCGATGCGAGCGGCCGCGACGCCGCCGAGGGAACTGCCCCGGCAGGCTGGCGTGCGCGCGTGCGCGCCTCGACCGTCGGCGGCCGCATCTACCTGCACTCGGCCTGGCCCACGTGCGACGAGAACGCCGTGTTCTTCGGCCCCGACACCTATCGCTACGTGGCCGCCGCCGGGCGCGTGCTCGATTCGATCGGCGGCCTGCACCGCGCCGTGCGGCGCGCGGTGGACATCGGCGCCGGCGCCGGACCGGGCGCGATCGAACTCGCGCTGCGCCGTCCGGACGCGACTGTCTACGCGGCCGACATCAACCCGGCCGCGCTGGCGCTGGCGGAGGTCAACGCGCGCCTGAACGACGCCGACAACGTCGTGCCCTGCCACAGCGACCTGCTGGACGGCATCGAGGGCGGGTTCGACCTCGTCATGGCGAACCCGCCGTACATCCTCGATCCGGACGGGCTGACGTACCGCCACGGCGGCGGCGCACATGGCGCCGAACTGTCGATCCGCATCGTACACACGGCCCTGGACCGGCTGCTCCCGGGCGGCAGCCTGCTGCTGTACACGGGCGTGGCCATCGTCGACGGCGCCGATCCGTTCCTGGCCGCCGTCCGCGACCGCCTCGACGCGGACACGGATGGCTGGAGCTACGAGGAACTCGATCCGGACATCTTCGGCGGCCAGCTGGGCTGTGCCGGCTACGAACAGGTGGAACGCATCGCAGCCGTGTGGCTGCATGCCATCAAGCGAGGGTGAATCGGCCGGAAACGCTCGGCCTCAACTCGGCTGCACTCTCGAATCGCCGACGGTCTGCACCGCGCCGCCGGGCGCCGCCGCAGGCCGGCGCTCCCGCAGGAGGTCATCCGTCCCCGTGCCGGTGAACAGCCTGGTCGATGCTCTACAAATCAAACCGAACAGCATGACGACGACGTTCATCACCTGTAGAGCGATCACGGCGTCAAGTCGCTCGAAGCCAAACCACGTATCAAAGACAACCACGAAGCACAGGTTGATTACGATCCATATCGAAAGGTAGCCGGTCCTGAACCTTCGAAACGACATGCTGCCTGCCTTCGCTCCAGTGCCCTGTTTTTGCTCGGCCCCGGGGGCGGAAATAAGCCCCTTGGTCCCCCAGCTGCTGTCATGTGCATTGCAAACCGCGTACATCCACATCAGGGATGTAACGAAACAACCCGTAATGGCTACGATAGGAACGCTTGTGAGCAGTGCCCGGGTTTGCCGACGATGTCCCATCAATGACGCCAGGGGCAAGGCAACCGCGGTAAAAGCTGTCGTCGGTATCAACTCCATCGTTCTGCCGAACAGCAAGGCCACGCATAGCGATACGGCGAAGACACTCCCTTGAAGAGCGATGGAAAATCGAAAAAAGGCAAGGCTGCGCGCCGACAGGCTGCCCCGGTAGCAAATGATGAACTGCACGAGCAATGCGCACATCGCTGCCCAAAACGATGCCCGCAATCCGCTCGACGCCCAGGAGAACCGTGCGACCAGCGAGGAAGCATGGCCGGTCAAGGCGTGCAGGAGCAGAATGGACATGGCCGTCACCAGCCAGTCGTTGACGAGCATGACCGAATGATAGAGTCCTGCCGTAGCCGAGCGAATTTTTCGATGCGCCGAGACTGTCGGGTTCGCAATAAAACCAGGCAACTTCTTGATGAAGTTGACACGACAAGCCATGTACCCATTGCTCCAGCGCTTCCGCTGCCGCAACAGTTCAGCCCAGGAATTGCACGGATCGGTGACCGCCATCGCACGGTCGATATGCGAGATCGTCCAGTCGGCCTGGGGATCACTCACGATCTCGCGGCAAAGTACGCGGTCCTCCGCGGCATACAACATCGATTCGTACGGAGTCAGGGCTCCCAGGCCCTTGAAGTACACGGCGAGCGGATCCCATCCCTCTTCTTGCGCACCGTCGATCGCGCGACCACTGATCGCCTCCCATCGGATGGCACTCAACTGCCCGGGCACGACGCTCAGATAGCCGACCGCATTCTCGGCAGGCCAATCCAGAAGCGTCGTATTTGCAAAAGACACGTACTGCCAACAATGAAGCAGGTCCGATGGCCCGGAAGGCGGCGGAGGCATGATACTGCTGGCGACCGCCCCGAGACGTGGGTTCCCCTGAAACGCCGTCGTCATTGCCTGCAGGGCCTGCTCCGTCGGCACGGTGCCAACGTCCATCTGGAAACAATACGCAGGGTTGAGATGCGGGCAAAAAATCCGATAAAACCACCAGTGCGAATCCAGCTTCCCTTGATTTTCCTGTTTGACGGCAATGAGCAATTGAACCGTGGTAGTCGGCTCACCTGGCTTGCGTGCGGCACGCTCGAATTCACGTAACCCATGCGTATCGCTTTTCGGCCCGTCCCGGTCCGGTGTGGATTCGCAATCCGCCACCTCGAACACGGACAAGTCGGACAAATCAAACTCGGTGTGGAGGCAAGCCAGATCCCGAGACCCGCCACGTGAGAAGAAATCCGGACCGGCAAACCGGTCCAGAACAACGCGCATGGAGGACGAGCATTTTGTAAAGCCATCTACCAGGATGCATATGGATACCGCTATGCCAGGGCATGCGTAACGCAAAAAGCGAATGCTATCTGCAAGCCCGACGAACGAAGCATGCAGTGCCTCGGCAGTCTCGTTATAGACAGTCAGGCACAAAGCAATGCCGCCATTCGATCGAGGAAAATGATCGATAGCGGCCAAAGCCGTTTCACGATTTACCCGTTCCTTGAGATCACATTCTACTGATAACGGACGGTCCGCTACTATTCGCGCGTCGAGCGATAAATTCATTTAGATTTTCGTTTGTGGCCAGTCAATCAGCATCAGGCGGTGGAGCGTACGCCCATTCGTGCCGCGAGTCAAGAAGCGGCAATAATGACACATTAATTTTCTTATAAAATTGAAACAAAAATAAAAAATTCGGCCGTTTAGAATCGACCGTGATTTTTCGTGAAAAATAACATATTTACGTCCACCCTTGCGCCGCCCCCCACCCCGGACGAACTGGTCGACGCCGGCACATGCGCCGGCGCATCAAAATCTGCACTTTCCCTGCTTAAACGTCAGGAAATCGGCTCCGAACGCGCATGCACGGCGAATTTCGCGGAAACGCACACATTATCGCCGTCGCCAAGGCCCGTGGAAATCTGATAGAAATATTTACGCCGACCCATTTCAGAATATCTCGCGTTTCAAAAAATATGTTTCGATCGAAAAAAAGGAGTTGCCATGAGACCACCGGTGCGCGCTATACTTCGGCAAATCAGGTGCATCAAGACCGTCATTAAAACGACGGAGTCTGCTTTTCAGGAATCCAGAAACATCAATGAACGAACACACACCAACTCGCGGCGTATATTTTCTGGCCAATAACGTAGTCTTCGAGCAGGTCGTCGCTTTCCTGCGAAGCTTCCGAACCCACAATCCCACGATCCCGCTCTGCCTCATCCCGTACAACGACGCGTTTGACAGGATAGCCGAGCTCCAGGACACCTATTCATTCTCGGTTTTCGACAACGCCGAGCTGCTGGCGGCATGCGACGCAATCAGCGAAAAATTTCATGGCTTCGTGCTCGGCACCTACAGGAAACTGGTGGCGTGGGAGGGAATTTTCGATTCGTTCATCTATATCGACGTCGATACCGTCGTGATCGACTCGGTCGATTTCGCTTTTGATGGCCTGAAATATGCCCCGTACGTCGCGTCGCATTCAAATTTAGCGAATATCAGGCAATTCGTATGGAAGGACAGCATTTACGAAACCCACCTCCTGACACATCCGCAGATCGAGTTCGCGACCAATACCGGCTTTTTCGCGAGCTGGCGTGGGCTGCTGCCGATGAAGCACTGCATTGCGAAAACCAACGGTGCACTGAAGCTCAAGGACCACATGGAGTTGTCCTGCATGGAACAGCCGTTCCTGAATTATCTCGTCGTCACCTCGGGTTACGCCTACACCAGCCTGCTGGTACTGCGCCACCATGGACAGATGCCCTCCGCCGCACTGGAGTTCTGGGGTGGCTTGCCTGATGCGCGGGTTGAAGGCGGAAAACTGTATGCCCCTTACGACGCACCGGTTTTTCTCGTGCATTGGGCCGGATTCACGAAAGCCTGCGAGAACCTCGGTGAAGCCCTGCCCTACAAGGAGCTGTGGAACTTTTATCGCCGCTCCGACATTCCGCCTACCGCCTTTAATCGCGGCACTTACCTCCCCGTCTAAATCCCTGAATAATATGGAAAAAATTGTCGTTACCGGCGGCGCCGGGTTTCTCGGCAGTCATTTGTGCGACCGCCTGATCGCCGGCGGCGCGGACGTGCTCTGCGTCGATAACTTCTTCACTGGCAGCAAGGCGAATATCGCGCACCTGATCGGCAACCCTGCATTCGAACTGATGCGGCATGACGTCACCTTTCCGCTGTACGTCGAGGTGGACAAGATCTATAACCTGGCTTGTCCGGCGAGTCCGGTCCATTACCAGTACGATCCGGTCCAGACGACGAAGACCAGCGTGCACGGTGCCATCAATATGCTGGGGCTTGCGAAACGCGTGAAAGCGCGCATCCTGCAGGCGTCGACAAGTGAAGTGTATGGCGACCCGGAAGTGCATCCGCAGCGTGAGGATTATCTCGGCCGCGTCAATCCGATCGGGATTCGATCCTGCTACGACGAGGGTAAGCGCTGCGCGGAAACCCTGTTCTTCGACTACCAGCGTCAGCACAACGTCAACATCAAGGTCATCCGTATTTTCAATACGTATGGTCCCCGCATGCATCCCAACGATGGGCGCGTGGTCAGCAATTTCATCGTCCAGGCACTCCGGGGCGAGGACATCACGTTGTACGGCAATGGCGAGCAGACACGCAGCTTCTGTTATGTCGATGACCTGATCGACGCAATGGTCGCGATGATGGAATCCAACGACAACATCACCGGTCCATTCAATGTTGGAAATCCGCAAGAAGTCTCGATGCTCGAACTCGCGGAGTTGATCCTCTCGCTGACCGGATCCACGTCGAAACTGGCGTTTCGTCCCCTTCCTGCAGACGATCCGCAACGGCGCCAGCCCGACATTACCGCGGCCAGGGAGATGCTGGGCTGGAAGCCGCGAGTCCGGCTCGAGGATGGACTCAAAGAAACCATCGCTTACTTCAAACACGCCCTGAAGTAGAAGAACCTTCCTGCGCACGCTATGCTCGATATTAACGACTTTAAAGACAATCTGGTTGAATTCGAATGCCTCCGGATCCGCGATGCCCGGACCATCTGGCTCAACGATGAGGCAGCCGCCGACCTGGAAAACGTGCTGGACAAGGGCTTGTCGGAAGCCAGTTTCGCGCGCCACTTCGCCTATATGTCAAAAGCCAACCGCTGCTTTGGCGAGGGCGAACTGGACGAAAATGACAGCCGGACCTATTGGGCCGAAAGGTACGGCGGGCGTGGCGTAGGAGACAACGGAGGAGGTGGCCGCGCAGGCAACTTCGGAAAATTCCAGATCAAGGGCAACGGCCCGAATCCGTTGGCGGGCGGCCAGTCCGTATGGCACTCGTACGGCTCGTTGAATCTCGTCGATGCCGCCTACGAGGCTATTTATTCGACGGTGCTCGGCCGGATTCTCCCGATGGGTTGCGCCAAGATCTACGGTCTCATTCGCACGTCGGATACCGGGGCTTTTCAGCTGTTTGGCTGGGGCACCGAAGAGACCGAACTGACGCCGGCCCCCGGGGCGATCCTTGTGCGCGAGCGCGTATTGAGGCCGGCTCACTTGATGCACGCGGAACACTTCACGCCGCCGAAAACGAGTTCGCTGAAACGCGAACCCATGCGGATCCGCTCGGTGTATCGTCAACTCAAGACCAAGTTTGACAGCGACAACCACTTTATTCAGTTCGCCGGGCGGTTCATTCTTGCGTCGGCAAAACAGTTTACCTTCGCCCGAGCGGCACGCATCGCGCATGGCGGCCTGACGCCTTCCAACGTCAGTCTGGACGGCCGTTGGCTCGACTTGACCGAGGCTCGCTTCCTCAGCGGCGGCAAGAACTTCCGGGGGCAAACAACGTTCTTTGACGAACCCCACGTTGTCATGGAGTCTGTCAGGCAGTTGCTTTACATTTACGGGAAATGCAACGGCGCTCAGTTCAATATCGAACCTCTTCTGCGCTACTTTGACCGCGTATTCGCAAACTGCTTTGCATATTATTCCCTGTCGGTGCTGGGTCTTCCCGAGACACATCTCGAAAATATTGCCGAGAGTGACGACGGTAGAGTGATCGCAGCAGCTTACGATGCCGTGGTTCGGAAGAGTAAAGCGCCGCTCGCGGATCTACCCGCACAACATGATCCGGACGATCCAGTCATCGCCTTCATGAGGTTGTCCTACCTCGGTTTGGCGAACAGCGAGAACGTGTTGCAAAGGTTCAGCGAACTGCTGCGAACCACGCCCGACAAAGCACACGATGTTCTTGTCGCCTTTAAAGACGTGCTACGCTCGGCCGCGTTGCAACGACTCGAGTCGCCAGGTCCCGACAGGGTTCGAAATTGTTACATTGCCTGCGCCATCAAAGCGCTGCGCTGGGCATATCTTTCGGCCTACTTTTATCGCGGCCGGATCGCGTCGCAGCTCCACACAATGGCGCACGAAAAACGTCTGGACGAACTTGGGCACTACATCCAGGATTGCGTCGACCAGTCCAAATGGATTTTCGACACCGCCTGTACCGGGCAGATCGTCATCGCGCAAACCGGAAAGATTCGAGTTGCTTACGACGAGACGCTGCATCGCTACACAGTGGCGGGAGATTGCGACTGTACTTTCGAGCGCTACGAGGATTGCCTCAGCTTTGTCACCGCAAATTATCCGGACCTGCAGGTAAGCGGGACATTCGACCTGGACTTCTACCTGCAAGCGCTTGGCGAAGTCCTTACGAGCCTCGAAAACATGTCTTGCACTCAAGTGTAAGAACGAATCGGTTTTCATCCTCCGGCGACATGAAGCCAGAACGGCCGAAGGTAACACCAGCGCACCGGCGCTACCTTCGGTTCACACAAGTAGACAACTGACATGAATCTGTCTCATCCAACTCCACCCGAGTTCTCCGCTGCAATTGAAATGTTGGGCAGCCTGAACATCCCCATCGATCCGCTATTGCTCGGCCGTATCCGTCATGCCGCTTACGCCGGCACACTGACGATTCTTCGCAATGCAAAAAAAGACCCGATCGGCTTCGTGTGCTGGGCTGGCGGCAACAAGGACAGTGTGAGAATGGCCGATCGTTTCGGCCTCTTCCCCAGCCATTCCTGGGAGTTCAAGGAAGGGAAGATCGCGCTGCTCATGATGGTGTTTTTCGCGTATCCGTCCAACCAGGAAGCCAGGAAGGCGTTCAAGGATTTTCTGCGCACCCATCGAGCGGTTTACTACGTAAAACGCGAGCGAAAACGGCTGATGCTCAGGACCTCCAGGGGCTTTAAACGGGCTAACGTTACTTAAAGCGGTGTCGGGCAATTGAAATGCGCGCGATCAAGAGGATGCTCAGCCGCTCCCAAGGTCATTCTGTATTCACCGACATGAATACCATATTCCGGCATCTCGCACGATAGCCGGAAAGCCTCCACACCCAAGTGCGCATCCAGTACCGCTCCTGCTGCCACGAGTTCGTACGGTCTTTATGCCTGGGCAAGCGGCTTTGGTTTAGTCAGGACATCGAGTTCGCGTACGGCCTGACGGGCTACGATTCCGCTTCACACGTCATCGCCGAGAGGTCAGCCGACCAGGCCAATCGACAGGCAGCCAGATATTCGCACATGCAGAATGAAACGCCATACGGAAGATATATGCCGGGTAGGCGCGATTGAACAGAGCAACTCGATCAAGGCTCATCTTGATTCGTGATAATTCACACAAAAAACCGGACAACCTTTCTCACGAATTCGCTGACTCGATATATATTTTCGATATTGGTCCAAGCAGACTCCCGTAAAACATCCATTTAAAAATTAATCAAAATCGCTCTTGACACAAGACAATCCCTGCCAAATAATATTATTATCACCATACAAAATGAAATCAGTTGGCGAAACGTCTGACCGGGCGCCACTGATCCCGGGTCGTATCGAAAACGTCGATTAGATTTCCGAGGTCCCTACGCAGGACGGATGCGCAAACAAGGTGAATTGCTCCAGGCGAATGCGATCGATTTGGCAAACCCATCCAACCGGGCCCACCACGGTTGCTTGTGGACACGTCTCGCGCGACACAAAGAGAATTTCTGGCCTGCTTCAGCGATTCAGGTCAAAAATATTCCCGGATTGCGGCAAAGCCGTATAAAGGAAGCCTTCGAGGCGACTGATACTCGCCTTAAAATTTAATTGGAGAAAATAATGAAAGACCTTGAAATCGATCAAATCGAAATGGTATCTGGCGGCACCGTCGTCGACCCGATCATCCCTGGATACCCCTACCCTACGGGGACCCCTCCATATAACCCCTTTCCGTCGCCCTACCCGTCGCCCTATCCATATCCCTTTGGTTGATGCCCTCACCGTAGCATCATAGCGTCGGCTTTTGGCGACAATGCTCCAGGTTTGTGTCTCGCGAGATTTTACTTAATGTCTGAGAAGCCAGGGCCGATATGCACCGCCAGCCTGCACACGTCGTCTCGTTCTCGTGCAGGATGGCGGACAAGGGAATTGTTATCGTCACCGCCTCCCGTGCGGAACCCACCGCCCCCCCAAGGTAAACATATTCCCGACGCAAGCAAAGCGGCCGGTTTCGGACCAGTGAAGTCGGGGCAACCCATGTCACAGATCGATCCGCCCGTCTCCACCGCCGGCATCGGCAGCACCAGGCAAAACTGAATCTGGCGTGCACTCCACCTTCACCCAGCTCCGTACCCATGCGGAATCGTGCCCATGAAAATGCCGGCGTACTTGCCGGGCTTTCGCCATAACGACTACGACGTCGCACGAATGATAAGTGCCAGATCGATGCAAATGAAATGATGGATTCGAATAAAGCACATCGAGACGCCAGGTGATTCATGCACAGGCCGGACAATATCCGACACAAGTCAACCGGACCCGATATATTTTGTGATATTCCCTGCCTCGTTTCTTCTCGAAAATCCTTCACCGGAAACCAACTGAAAAACGCGCTTGACAGACCGCAATATCAAACCAAATAATATTATGCTCATAATCCAGGCCGAAGGCGAATCAAGAAGTCTTCCCGGTCAGGACCGGATGCCGGCCGGTGCGATGATGTTGGATTGAATACGCTGATCTTAAACACCGTCAAGCGCAAAACAATAAAATTTTCGACCTGGCGCAGTTAATCAGGCGGAAGTAATCCCGGATTACGGTGAAACCGTATGACGGAAGCCCCTCAGACGACGAAACGCTCGTCTTGACTTTATTTAATGGAGAACTAATGAAAGAACTTGAGCTCGACCAGATCGAACAAGTGGCTGGCGGTACGCAGTGGCCTATCCCCCAGCCGAGCCCCTACCCGTGGCCCTCGCCCTACCCGCTGCCGTCGCCCTACCCGCTGCCCTCGCCCTACCCGATTCCGATCGACCCGATCCTCTGGGCTTGATGCTTTTTGCGCATCACGATAGCCTCGGCTCGTGCCGACTCCTGGACAACTCGTCCGTGTAACGTTATTTATTGGAAAAAAAATGAACGAACTCGCAATTGATCAAATCGAGCTGGTATCTGGCGGAGACGCCGTTCTGCCCACCTACCCGATGCCTCCGATCTACCCGATCGGTCCAACGTTTCCCTCGCCGATCCCCCCATGCACGCCACAGCCCCCATACCCATTCCCATTCTGGGGTTGATCACCGCCCCTGACGAACAACCCTTCGCTTGGCACGGGACAACGTATCAATCCTTCAGGTGATTGAATGACCACCTGAATCCAGGGCGCGCCGGCTTCGGCGTGCCCACCGCCTGCAAGCATGCTTTTATTCGCCTGCAGGGCGGTGACTGCGATAGCGTCCGGGAAGCCCGCACCAACAAGCGTTTTTTCCATGCAGGCGGCGGTCAACGAAGGTTTTGGATTCGTGGTACGCCAACAACTCCAGCCCAGTGTTCGTCCGCCCTGGTAGCCGCCCGCACTCTGGCGTGGTGCCTGCACACAAAAGAATGATGGCTGCGCACGTCGTGACAATGTGCGTATTTATCTGCTTATTTGCCTGCTATCCTCGGCGGATCGTGTTTCTTTCTACTTGGAAATTCAATGTCACGTCTCTTCCCCACCGCACTGCTCACGGCCGCTATCCTGACAACCATTCAGCCGGCAAGCGCCATCGACCTGAACGCACCCATCCCGGTCGGCCCTCAGGTCAAGGTCGGCAAGCTGCCGAACGGCTTGACGTACTACATCCAGCGCAACGGTAAGCCGGAACGCAAGCTCGAACTGCGTCTCATCGTGAAAGCGGGTTCGGTGCTCGAAGAAGACGACCAGCAGGGTCTCGCGCACATGCTCGAACACCTGGCGTTCAACGGCTCGACCCACTTCAAGCAGCAGGATCTGGTCTCGTACCTGCAATCGATCGGCCTGAAAGTTGGCGCCGACCTCAACGCCTATACAGGCCTGGACGAGACGGTTTATATGCTGCCCGTCCCCACCGACCGCAAGGAAAACGTCGACACCGCGTTCACGATGCTCGAGGACTGGGCCCATGGCATATTGTTGAGTCCCGAAGCCGTCGACAAGGAGCGCGCCATCATCCTCGAGGAAGCGCGCAGTCACAAGGGCGTCGTGCAGCGCGTGCAACAGGCGCTGTTGCCAAAGGCATACAACGATTCGCGCTACGCGTCGCGCGTCCCGATCGGCAAGGAAGACGTGATCCGCACGGCGAGCCCGGACACCGTACGCCGTTTCTACCGCGACTGGTACCGCCCGGATCTGATGGCTGTGATCGTCGTCGGCGACATCGATCCGATCGACGCCGAGCGCCAGATCAAAACGCACTTCTCGGCCCTGCAGAATCCGGCCGGCGAGCGCCCGCGCAATTATCCGGACATCCCGGCACGCAAGGGCACCGACGCCTTTGTGTTCGCCGACGCCGAAATGCCCGTTAACAGGGTCGGCCTGAACTTTTCGCCGCGCCTCGAGCCGAATCTCGGCACCTATGGGAGCTACCGCGACAAGACGATCGAGAACCTGTACACGCTCATGTTGAATCTGCGCCTGGCGGAACTGGCGCAGCAGCCCAATCCGCCGTTCATGTTCGGGAACGGCGGCAACGATCCGCTCACCGCGCGCTACAAGGCATTCGCGCTGGGCGCGGTGCTCGGCGCGGGCGGTCCGGCACCGGCGCTCGCGGCGCTGCAACAGGAACTGCAGCGCGTGCGCCAGTATGGCTTCACGATGCCCGAACTGGAGCGCGCACGGAAGGACATCCTGACCGGGTTGGAACACGGTTACAACGAACGCAATACGATCGACTCGGCCGCTTATGCAGCCGAATACCAGCGCAACTTCCTGACGAACGAAACCATCCAGGGCATCGAAGCGGAATACCGCCTGGCGCAGGAACTGCTGCCGTCGATCGTTCTGGAAGACGTCAACGCCGCGGCCCGCAAGGCCTTCGCGGTGGACGCAGGCAAGCTGGTGACATTCATCGGCGGCACCAAGGCGGGGCCGGCGCCGACCGAGCAGCAGCTGGTGGCCGAGGTGACGAAAGGTGAGCACGCGGAAGTCGCGAAACGCGAAGAAAAAACACTGCCGACGCAACTGATGGAGCGCCCGGCCAAGCCCGGGACCATCGTCGCCGAAAGCCAGGACGAGAAGCTGGGACTGACCCGGCTGACGCTGTCGAACGGCGTCAAGGTGATCCTGAAGCCGAGCGACTTCCGTAAGGACCAGGTGTTGCTGGGCGCCAAGCGCTACGGCGGCCAGACGCAATTCGCCGCGCAGGACATGCCGAACGCGCGCCTGGCGAGCCCGCTGGCCACCGCGATGGGCGTGCGCGACTACAACCAGCTCGACATGCAGAAGATCCTCACCGGGCGCAACGCCGCCGCCAACGTCAACCTCGGCACCTACACGGACGAGATCAGCGGCCAGTCCGGCAGCAGCAAGGAAGACCTGGAGGCGATGTTCCAGATGCTGTGGCTGCGCTTCGACGGTGTGCGCCGCGACGAGAACGTGTACAACGCGATCAGGAACAGCGTGACGGAACTGGTGCGTAACCGTACCGTCTCGCCCGAGGCGCGTTTTGACGACGCAATTGTCGACGCGATCTATGGCGGCCATCCGTACGAACCGCGCCCGTTCATTCCGGCCGACGTCGCCAAGATCGATCTTGACCGCAGCATCGCGTTGTACCGCCAGCGCTTCGCCAGCGCCAAGGGCCTGACGTTCGTCCTGGTCGGGGACTTCGACGTTGCGGCGATCAAGCCGCTGGTCGCGGCCTACCTCGGCACGCTGCCTACGCCGGACCTGCCGCTGCACTACCGCGACGTCGGACTGCGCGCATCCAGGGGCGTCATCAAGAAGGAGGTGCTGGCGGGAACGGAACCGAAGAGTGTCCTGGCGCTTATGTTCTCCGGCCCCGCCAAGTGGTCGCCGGCGGAGTCGCTGCGCATGAATGCGCTGACCGAGGTGATGAACCTGCGGGTGTTTTCCGTGCTGCGCGAGAAAGATGGGCTGGTGTACGGTGGACAGGCAGGCGGTACCGTCGAGCGTATCCCTTACGAGCACTACCAGATCGGCATGCAGATGCCGACCGGCCCGGACAAGGTGGAAAAGCTGGTCGCGGCAGTGTTCGGAGAAATCGACGATCTCAAGGCGCATGGCCCGACCCAGGCCGAACTCGACAAGGTCAAGGCCAACTGGCGCCAGGGTTACCGCCAGTGGCAGCGTGAAAACAATTACTGGCTCGACCACTTGCAGTCATCCTTGCTGGACGGTACCGATCCGGCTCGCCTGCTGACGATCACGGATGAGATCGAGAAGCTCTCGGTAGCCGATGTGCAGCACGCCGCGCAACGCTACCTGGATTCGAAGAACTACGTTGAAGTGGTGCTGAATCCGGTCGGCCCGGCTGACGCGAAAAGCGCTTCTACCCACTGACCTGAAAGCAGCCGGCTTCTTTTGAAGGGAGCCGGCTTCTCGCCGTCAAAAAACCGGCATGGCGTTCATGAAACCACGGATGAAATAGTTCGGCCAGTGATAACGCTGAATTACCAAAATTCGTAACAGCCAGGCGAACGTGACCCTGAATTATGGTGGCCGAGCAAGAGCAGGAATTTGTACAACTTGCGGGCGGCGCAAACAAGCCTAGCAGAGTCTTTTCGATACGTTTGTCGTCTCGCCGCTCGCGCAGCACGCCCGCGCCTGCAAAGATTCTTGCATGCCTTTCGAATTGATGACGACAATACATTAATTTGAGCCGTGGGCATCCTGTTCGCGTCGTGCAATGAAGCGGAAATCGCGATCCCAGTTGGGCGCCGCGTAGTCGAGGTTACGATCACGCGCTTTTGATACCTGATAAAATTGGGGAGGATCGGTGGCGGCCACATTCGGTCACAATGGGCCAGACGAATGGATAGGACGTCATGGAATCGCTGGTCACTGTAGGCTGACTAGCAAACGAGCATCGATGGAATTTTAACGCGGCATAAATCCCCGGATCAGCTCACGGCCCGGCACAAACGAGCATCAGCGCAATTGTTTCAGCTTCCAGATTTCATACCCTTTCAGCATTGCTTCGATTACAGCAGCGATAGCGGGCACCACCCAGAAGAATGAGTCCGACAAATAACGCAATGAAACGGCACATAATATGGCCAATGGAAAATTAGATGCAAATGTCCTATTCGACAGATCACGGTAAGCAGCAAGTTTAGTCCACATCGCAGCACACTTTTCGTCAAAATATCATAAATTCGTGGTTACGCCCTTAAAAGAGGCTGCAGCGCAACCAACATGTCTAGGAGCCAGAGTAGCATACTTACCGCGACTCTGGCTTCACGCTTTACAACCAGAGTAGCACACCTACCGCGACTCTGGCTTCAGACTACTTAAGCGAAGTAGTGAGAAAACATCGCTGCGTGGGCAGCGGCGTCAGCCGCGAGGACGGCAGAGCCAACCGGACCACCGATCAGGAACCCGACCGCGCCACCGACAACGATAGCGGCAGTAACTACAGCGACGTCCTGCGCGGTTGCGCCCGAGACTTCCAGAATTTCTTGATTGGACAATTGATTCATTATATTTCCTTAGCCCCAATAGTATAAAGCAACGCCAACTGCACAACCGCCGATCAGACCCGCAGCACCACCCTCTGGGCCGAAAAGAGCCCCGATACGACCTACTGCGCTTGCCACAGTGACGCAAGATGCCGCCGCACCAGTGAGGTCACCTCCACCTACTTCTTCGATTTCCGAAGTTGTCAAAGAATACATATATACCCTCTTAGTTTTATGGGCTGAAAAACCTCCTGATAAGCGCCCAATCAGATCAGGAATTCAAAGACGAATAAACGACAAGTCGAATTCAAACCAAAACATCGGCCTGACCGACGGAGAATCGAGGCCCCAAATGACGGCCGGTCGCTCCGCGACCAACGTGAGCCATCCCGGAATCATCGAACACACTGCAACGGTTCTCCGTTCCGTTCCGATTCGGAACGAAATATTTACAGGAAATAAGTTGATGGTCAACAAAAAATTACAGTATCGTATTTGTGCCAATATCACGAGCAAAGGAAATATCTCAAAATGTTTCAAAGAGCACCGCTGCAGACTTTTTTTCTAAAGCCTGAATAGTATTGGATAGATGAGTTTTATTCGGATTGTTAAAGGTCGATCACACGCCCACGATGTGCCGATCAACAACAATTCGACCAACGGAATATTTCATGCATCAGGATGAAAAATGACATTGACGTTCTTCTGGAGACACTGGCAGCGCCTCCGCTGCAGCAGTCGCATCGGCTCCGTTCCAGGAACGACGCCATAGCCCACACAACTCGAGTCAACGCGTGCAACGCGCTATTCGAGCCGAAGACGGCTTCCCACAACGTGCAGCTGTGATGCCATTCAAGAAGAAAATGGAACAGGGTTCCAATGTCAGCTGGCGGCTACCAGAGTTGGAACAACGCACAAACGGACCCGATAGACGCTACAATCCGCGTTTCAGCCGAAATTTCCGCATTACGAACTGATCGATGAAGCGCGTGAATTTCCACATATTCGCGAGCGACATTTATATCGAATTATCAAACCAGTGCCCAATTACAAAGGCACATGCCGCGGAAAATAAAAACATTGACTTAAAAGTTGCCGGTAGATAATCTATGCAACTCAATATGGCCACCACCTTCATAAAAACCGAAGGTGTTCCCCACCGGGATCGGCCTGCAGCACCCAGCATATAGAAAGCAGTGAAGACAGCTCCATGAGTACTAGACAGTTGTATCGTACCGAGGCATTGAACGCCCGTCAGGTCAAATGGCTCGGTGAAATCGTCCTGATCCGGCCGGTTTCGTTTTCGATCCTGTGCGCCCTCGCCGGCGGTCTGGCTGCGGCGGTCCTGATCTTTCTGTTTACCGGCACCTACACCAAACGGACAACCGTTTCGGGGCAACTCGTGCCGGATCTCGGCCTGGTGAAAGTCTACGTGCCGCAGTACGGCATCGTCGTGAAGAAAAACGTCGTCGAAGGCCAGCTCGTCAAGCGCGGCGACGTGCTGTATGTCCTGTCGAGCGAACGGTACAGCGACACCCAGGGCAGCGTGCAGGCAACCATCAGCAAGCAGGTCAATGCCCGCCGGACGTCGTTGCAGGAAGCGCTGGACAAGACGCGCAGGCTGAACGAGGAAGAACGCGCGGCCCTTCAGAATCGCATTGCCGGCCTCGAATCAGAACTGGCGAAGATCGACAGCCAGGTCGAAGGCCAGGCCGGGCGCGTCAAACTGGCCGAGGACGCCGTGGTGCGCATGCGCGACCTGGCGGCCCAGCACTTCATCTCGAAAGAGCAACTGCAACAACGCCAGGCTGACCTGCTCGACCAGCGTGCGCGCATGCAGTCGCTGGAGCGCGACCGCATCAGCGTCGGCCGCGACCTGACGAGCCAGAAGAACGACCTGGCGGCCATGCCGCTGCGCCATCAAAACGTGCTGGCGCAGATCGAGCGCGACATCACGAGCCTCGGGCAGGAATTGACCGAAAGCGAAGCCAAGCGCCGTCTGGAGATCACGGCGCCGGAAAGCGGTATTGCGACGGCGGTCACGGCCGAAGTCGGGCAGATGGCAGATGGCGGAAAGCCTCTTTTGAGCATCGTCCCGGCCGGCGCGAAAATGCAGGCGTATCTGTACGCCCCAAGCCGTGCCATCGGTTTCGTCAAGCCCGGCGACAAGGTGCAGATGCGCTACCAGGCTTATCCCTATCAAAAATTCGGACAGGCTCAGGGCACGGTCACATACGTCGCCAAAGTCGCGTTGTCCGGCAATGAATTGACAGGCCTGGCACAACAGGCGAACGGCGGCGAGCCGCTGTACCGGATTACTGTCGACCTCGCTGCGCAAACCGTCAAGGCGTACGGGCGCCAACAGACGCTGCAGGCCGGCATGTTGCTCGACGCTGACATCCTGCAGGAAAAGCGCCGGCTTTACGAATGGGTGCTCGAACCCTTGTACACCCTCAGCGGCAAACTCTGACATCCAATATGCGTTTCCTCAGCGATATCCAATTTGGCTTCGGCCCCAGACTGCCCACGATCCTGCAAACCGAGGCGACCGAATGCGGGCTCGCCTGCCTCGGCATGGTCGCCGGCTATCACGGCCACCGCGTCGACCTTGCGACCCTGCGCCAGCAGTTCGCGATTTCGCTCAAGGGCGCCACGCTGGCGCATTTGATCAAGATCGCCGGACGCCTGCACATGGAATCGCGTCCGCTCAAGCTGGATTGCGAAGATCTGGACAAACTGAAGCTGCCCTGCATCCTGCACTGGAACTTCAACCACTTCGTGGTGTTGAAGAAGGTCGGTACCAGGAGCGTGACGATCCACGATCCCGCCGCCGGTGTGCGCGAGATATCGATGGAAGCGCTGTCCGAATCGTTCACCGGCGTTGCGCTCGAATTATGGCCGAGTTCGGAATTCAAACCGTTGGAACAACGCCAGCCGATCAAATTACGCGGCCTGATGGGACGTGTCACGGGACTGTCGCGCTCGTTTATCCAGATTCTGATCCTCGCCCTGGCGCTCGAAGTATTCGCACTGGTGAGTCCATTCTTCATGCAGTGGGTCATCGACAACGTCATCGTGTCGGGCGATCGCGACCTCTTGACGACGCTGGTCCTCGGTTTCGGCCTGCTGATGCTGATGCAGCAGGGCGTCGGCACCATCCGCGCGTGGGTCATCATGTACATGGCAACCACGCTGAACGTCCAGTGGCGCGCCAATGTGTTCACGCATTTGATCCGCCTGCCGGTCGAATATTTCGAGAAGCGCCACCTGGGCGACATCGTCTCCCGTTTCGGCACGGTCGACCAGATCCAGCGCACGCTGACCACGTCGTTCCTGGCGGCGATTCTCGACGGCCTGATGTCGCTGGTCACGCTGGTGATGATGTTCATCTACAGCCCGACGCTGGGCTGCATCGCCGCCGGCACCATGGCGCTGTATGGCCTGGCACGCGTGGCATGGTATCGGCCCCTGCGCGACGCGACCGAGGAACAGATCGTCCACGCGGCCAAGCAGCAGAGCCATTTCCTGGAAACGGTACGCGGCGTCAAGGCGATCAAGCTGTTCCAGCGCCAGGACGAGCGGCGCGCCAACTGGCTGACACTGCTGGTGGACCAGGTCAACGCCGATCTCCGCTCGCAGAAGCTGCAATTGCTTTACCAGACGCTGAACGGCCTGCTGTTCGGCATCGAGAACCTGTTGATCATCTGGCTGGGCGCCAAAATGGTGCTCGATGGCGATTTCAGCGTTGGCGTCCTGATGGCCTTCAATTCCTACAAGGGCCAGTTCGATGGCCGCGTCGGATCGCTGATCGACAAGTATTTCGAAGTCAAGATGCTGCAGCTGCAGGGCGAGCGCCTGGCCGATATCGTGCACACGAAGCCCGAATCCCTGGAAGGCGCGCATGCGCTCCTCGACCAGCCCGACCTCGAACCGACCATCGAGGTGAGCAACCTGCGCTTCCGCTACGGCGAACAGGAGCCGTATGTACTGGATGGTGTCAATTTCCGCATCACGTCCGGCGAATCGGTGGCGATCGTCGGCGCGTCCGGCTGCGGCAAGAGTACGCTGATGAACGTTTTGCTGGGCATACTGACGGCTACTGAAGGCGAGGTGAAGGTCGGAGGCGTCAAGCTCCAGCAGATCGGCATCGACACGCTGCGCCAAATGGTAGGCACCGTCCTGCAGGACGATGTCCTGTTCGCCGGATCGATCGCGGACAACATCAGTTTCTTCGACCCGCAGGCGGACCAGGCCTGGGTCGAGGAATGCGCACGGCTGGCGGCGATCGAGCATGAGATCAACGCGATGCCCATGCGCTTCAACACCCTGGTCGGCGACATGGGAACCGTGCTGTCGGGCGGCCAGAAGCAGAGGATCCTGCTGGCGCGCGCCCTGTACAAGCGGCCCGGCATCCTGTTCCTCGACGAAGCGACGAGCCACCTGGACATCGCCAAGGAGCATGAGGTGAATGCCGCCGTCCGCGCCCTGAACGTCACCCGCATCATCATCGCCCACCGCCCGGAAACGATCGCGTCGGCCAACCGCGTGATCGTGCTCGATGCCGGCCGCGTCGTCCAGGACGAGTCCACGCAAGCCCTGTACGAGCGCGTCCAACAGCAAGCTGCATGAGCGCGACGCATCGGATGCGCGCGCCAGCGGCCGGGCGCGGTCGATACGCGCTCGATCCGGCCAGATGCTGACCACGCCATTCTTCAACGCCACCGCCGGCACGTGGCCGCAGAAACAGGCACGGCATGATGCGGCAAGAATTTACCGGCCCGCTTCAGAGAATTGGGCCAGTAATATTTCCCGATTATGGTAGCGCCGTATGAAGGAAGTGAACCGGTGGCCAAACAGCCACCTTAACGATAGTTACTGGAGAAAAATAATGAAAGCACTCGCAATCGAAGAAATCGCACAAGTGTCTGGCGGAGACGGCACTATCGCTCCGCCGAGCCCCCCGTATCCCCCTTACGATCCCGGCCAGCCCCGGCCGATCGCGCTTCCGAGCAATCCCACGCCCCCTCCGCCGTACATCCTGGTCTATGCCTGATCTGCCCCCCTGGGGCCGACAACCTCCGCTTGGGACTGCGATACGCCGGGATTAAGCGTTGGGAGGGTTTTTCACGAAATCGCACTTGAAGCTTAACAAGTCGATATCGACGTAAACCGGCCGCCACGCAAACAGCCTTGTCGTTTGCTTGCGGGGCGGCGACGGCGCAGAGCCAGCAACCGCAAAGCCTGCGTGCGCGCGCAAGTCGAGCAGCGCGTTCATATCGCTTAATGGGTTCTTTTGGTAAACTGCGAAAGTAAATACACCTCAACCTTTACCCAGATCCATGCGACTTCATCTCCTTGCGCTGGCCACGATGCTGGCCTGGGCCCACCCGGCCAGTGCGCTCGACAATTCCGCCACCGTCAAGGTGACGCCCTTACTGAAAACCTCCACCAGTTGGGACGGCAAGCCGCTGGTCTATCCGCAGGGGCCGGCCGAGGTCACCGCGCTCATCGTCGAGATCGCGGCAGGGGGGCAGACCGGCTGGCACGAGCACTCCGTGCCCTCGTTCGCCTATGTGCTGGAAGGCACGCTGGAAGTCACCCAGGGCAACGGCGCGACCCGGCTGCTGCACGCGGGCGACACCCTGCCGGAAGTCGTGCAGACGCTGCACAACGGCCGCGCCTTGGGCGACAAGCCTGTCAAACTGTTCGTGCTGTACACGGGCACCGTCAACCAGCCCCTCACGTTCGCCCACCCCGAATTCGCGCCTGCCACGCCGGTCCAATCCAAATAAGCGCGGCGGCTTTCAGGGCGTGACGAGGCCGTTCTTCAGCGCATTCACCGCCGCGTGGCCGCGCGTGGACACGTTCAGCTTGGCCATGAGGTTGCGCGGAACACATCCAGCCCCGGGTCTCGCGACGTACACGGGCGCGTCGCTCATCAGCCAGCGACGGATCACGGGGCTGGCGACGCGACCGCGCCAGTCGACGACGTCGGCAACAAGCGCCGCCGGGAAGCCGGCATTGACGACGTCCGGCACGGCCGCCGGGACGACGGTCGCGATGCCGCACACGCACCGTTCGTGCGGCAGCACTTCCTGCGGCAGCGAATAGACGTCACCCATGAAGCCGGCGCGCGATTCGATGCCCTGGCAGGCGGCGAACAGCGCCATGACGGCGTCGGGCAGCGCCGGGTTGCGTGGTTCTTCGCTTTGCAGGGCGCGCAGGCGCCCTGCTCTCTCCGCCAAAACAAAAAAGGCCCCGATGGGGCCTTGTTTGTTTTGGCGGAGAGGGTGGGATTCGAACCCACGGTACGGTCACCCGTACGCCTGATTTCGAGTCAGGTACATTCGACCACTCTGCCACCTCTCC
>Ga0068855_100001900_pt1 | contig 25909 bp, 13 predicted proteins | sample KBSCornC52_FD_66592 | JGI IMG/M metagenome (GOLD analysis project Ga0068855, IMG submission 66592) | Corn rhizosphere microbial communities from Kellogg Biological Station, Michigan, USA - KBS Corn C5-2 | ecosystem: Host-associated > Plants > Roots > Rhizosphere > Soil ... | reverse complement strand
AGATTGACGGCCGGGGCCGATGGCGGATTGCCGATCACGAACTTGCCCTTGGGCTGTTCCTCGACGCTGTCGAAGTGGCGCGAGCACAATGTGGCGAAAGCCATCTCCGGCTGCAGGCGCGCCGGGTTCGCGGCGATGTCGGCCGAGAAGGCGTAATACGGTTGCGTGATGAGGTAGCGGCCGACCAGGTCGCGGTCGTTGCCGATGCCGTTGGCCCAGTGGCTGGAGCGCGAGCGCTGCAGCAGCTTGGGCGATTCCAGCGCGCCGGCCGCGACGATGACCTGCTCCGCTTCCACGATGACGTCTTTCCCGGCGAACCTGTCGTGATAGACCACGCCGCTGGCCCGGTGCTTCGTGCTCATCGTGATTTCCTTGACGAAGCTGTTGAGCCGGATCTCCAGATTGGGGAAGTTGCCCCAGGCGACCATGTCGTTCAGGAAGTTATTGGCCGAATAGCGCGCGCCGAACGGGCAGTACAGGCAGGTGCCCGTGGTCTGGCAGGGCGCGTGCGTCGACGTGGTCTCGGTGACGCCGTGCCGCGCGATCGGCATGTGGCCATACGCGATGCCGAGCTTTTCCATCGCCGCCGCCACCGGCTGGTCTTCCAGCGTGTAGGGGAAGGCGGGGAACGGGTAGGGCGTCGAGCGGGGCACGCCGCAGTCTTTCGCTTCGCCCGAGACGCCGATGTAGTGTTCGGCCTGGCCATAATAGGGCTCCAGCTCGTCGTAGCCGATGGGCCAGTCGATGCCCTGGCCGGTATTGGAGTACAGCCTGAAATCTTCCGGCTTCAGGCGGAACGACCAGCCATCCCAGTGGATCGTGGTGCCGCCCAGGGTGAACACGCGCGAGCCGGACAGCCCCATCACGGTGCCGCCCAGGCTCACGTTCTCGCCCGGCTGGCCCCGTTCCGGGTAGTCCGCGTCCTGGTACGGGTCATAGGGCAGGTTGCCGCTGACGACGTAGTTCTGCCACAGCGCGGCATCCTTCATCTTGACGCTGCCGCCCGCTTCCAGCATCAGGATCGATGCGCGGGGATTCTTCGCCAGCAGGCGTTGTGCCAGGGCGGCGGCACCGACGCCTGAGCCGATGATCAGTGTTTCGACTTTCATGCTTCAGCTCCAGGTCCTGTAGGGTGCCGGTTGTCCCGGAATGAATGCGCCGCCGATGTAGCCGCAATAGTTCTCCGCGCCCCAGGCCTTGAAGCCGCCCAGCGCCAGCTGCCAGGCGACGAACTCGTTCGACACGCATTGGCGCACCAGCGCCAGCGGGGTCCTCGGCGGCGTCTGCAGGGCGCCCGCGTCCGTGAACAGCAGTTCGTACGCCGCGTCCTCGCCGCGTTCCGCGATCAGCTCGTCCATGACCTTTTTGGCCAGGATGTAGTACTCGTGGTAGATCGGATACAGGCTGATCCGGTTGCACATGAACGTGTACAGCTGGGAGCGGTACGGTGCCGGATCGTCCATGTTGTTCCAGAACTTGCCGATGTGGACGAACAGCCGCCACATCGACGCGAACACGTCTTCCGCGATCGGCGGCAGTCCGGCGCTCAATGGGTGTTTCTCAGTCAGTTGGTACATGCGTGTCTCGTAAAGTGAAAGCTCAGGGCGTGAAATACTGGCGGCGCTGGTGCTGCTCCTGGTGGGCAGGGAACATGGCTGAATAAAACTCGGTCCAGCCGCCCATCCGCACCCGCACGAGGTTGTAGCGCTCGGGATCGCGTGCCGCGGCCTGGTATGTGGCGAGGTCGGCGCAGGTCATCGTGATGAGGTTCGAACCCGTCTCGCCGCGTGCATAGGCACGTACGAACTGCTGCAGGTCTGCCAGCGGGAAGTCTTCCGCGATGTTCATGTCGACCGGGGAGGCGTTCGACAGGCCGTAGTCGATCGCCTCCGTCTTCCAGCTCTTCAGCGACTGGTAGATGTTGCGGAACGCCGGGGCGGCCGGCAGGTCCTGCGGGGCCGGTGACGGCGACAGGTCGGACGCGATCGGCATGCCGTTGCGGCGGCCGTCGGCGCCCGCGCCGCAGGGCAGGCCGTCGCCCACATAGCCCTCGAACGTGCCGATGCCCGGCGTGACGACGAACTCGAAGCTGCCGAAGCGCTTGGCGATGCTGTCCAGCTGGGAGCGCAGCGGCGGGCACGGTTGCCGGATCACGCTCACGCACAGGCCCACCATCTTTTCCATCATCCAGGTGCCGATGGCGTCGACGTCCGCATCGCCGCTGCCCCATTTCGGCAGCGCCAGCGCGACCTCGCGCAATTGCTGGTAGCGCAGCCCGCGCTCCTGCGCATCGGCCGGGCCGAGCAGCTCGCTCTGGTAGGGCTCGACCATCGTATAGCCCCAGTCGTTCATCAGGCAGTCGAGCAGTTCCGGCAGGGTGGTGACGGCCGTCGCCGGGTCGTACACCAGCTTCTTGATGGCATACAGCGAATCGATGGCATTCGACGCGCCGATGCACAGCGGGGCCATGATGTGAAACAGCGCGCCGCCATTGGTCAGGTCGCGCCCGTTGTCCACGCAGCCCTCGATGACGGCCGACAGCAGCGGGCTCGGACAGATGTCCGCCAGGTTGCCGTAGGCGCCCAGCATCAGGTTGTACGCCTGTACGATGCCCCATTCCAGCTGTTTCAGGAACAGGTCCTGCAACTGTTCGAAGCTGTGGATCTCGGACGCGTGCGGCGTGCGGATCGTCTGCTTCTGGCCGCGCAGGTAGATCGGACCGGCCGTGCCGTACGTCGCGCCCTGGTTCAGCGCCTGTTCCAGCGCGCTCATCGGGGTGACGTCGAAGAACGTGAATTCGGAGGCGCCGGCGAACATCGGTTCATAGCAGCCGTCCGCGGCGTAGTTGCGCGACCACCTGGTGCCGACCGTCTTGCCCGAAGCTTCCAGTGCAGGACACAGCTTGTCGTCGTTGTACAGGATGGGATGGGCGCCGCCGGCCAGGATGCAGCGCGCCGCTTCGTCCAGGTACTCCGGCGCCATGTCCTTGTGTACGCGCAGTGACAGGGTCGGCGCGCTCACCGGGATGCGCCGGGCCGCCTTCAGGCACAGCATCGTCACCGGGTTCGCGCCGCACGTGGGCACCGCGTCGTCGGTCGGCAAATAGCCCCCGACGGTGACCTGCTGCACCCACTGGTTGATGCCGCCGCCCTGCGGGAAGTTGCCGCCCAGGCCGAACACGGATGTCGTGCCGTAGGTGCGGTAGTCGACGATATTCGCGCGGTTGACGAAGGCATTCTCGCCGATCTTGAGCCACAGGCAGTCGATGATTTCCTGCGCCCGGTCCGGCGCCACCGGGTCCTGTTGCAGCAGCGGCCACAGGATCTGGTCGAGGCGGCCGATCGGGGTCAGCTCGCCGACGAGGTGCAGGCAGCAGTGGAACGCGTAGACCAGCTGGACGCCGTCCTGGAAGCTGGCCGGCTTGTCGGTGCGCAGGCGGCGCAGGCGGTCGGCCACGTCGCGCATATTGGCCACGTCATCCGGCGCCGTCGCGGCATCGACCGCGGCGCCGCAGCGCTCGGCCAGCTCGGCCCAGTTGTCCAGATAGCCCTGCACGCCTTCCAGCGACCAGATCGCCGACTGGTAGAAATCGGCCTTGTCGTTGCCCGCATTGGCCGCCAGCTTCGCGCGCAGGTCGTCCAGCAGGGCGCCGAGTCCCTCGTTGACCACGCGCTGCAGGTCCGGCACGACGTGGCCCATCGCCGACCATTCGTTCAACTGCGCCTTCAGCCATGCGGCGACCGTTTCTTCCTCGTCCAGGTAGGGCACCACTTCCTTGCCGCGTCCCAGCGTGAAATCGGGGATCACGCCGACGATGAGCTCCTTCGCATCGATGCGCAGCAGGTCGTTGCGGCGGGCGATGGCGGACGCGGGGCTCGAAAGGAGGTCTGCCAGCGTCTTCCTGTTTGCCATCCCCTTGCGCAAGGCGACGCTGGCCGTGAGCAGGTGCTGTTCGTCGTCCGCCAGCAAGTCCTTCAGGTGCGGCAGGCGGGGGAACGGCTTGCGCTTGACCCAACCGTCGTTCCAGTGCGAGAACGTGCGCTCCGCCAGCAGCAGCAGGCGCGGGCTGGGCGGATCGCCGCCGATGTACTTCCCGGCAGCCATCTGGTGCAGGTAATCCATGCCGTTGTAGAACATGTAGCCGTTGGCGCTGCGCACCTGCCAGTGCGGGTCTTCCGTGACATCCGCGTCGCGCGCGCCGGCCACTTCCAGCTCGGCGGCGCTCGGCACATACCAGTACGCGCCGGACACGCCCTGCACGACGCTCATCAGGCGGTCGGCCGGGCGGTTCTTGTCCGGGCCCATCATGTGGTCGATGATTTTTTCGAAGCGGGCCTGGTCGTTGCAGAAGCCGACGAACAGCAAACCCTGCTCGCGCGCCGCGCTGCCGGCATGGGAGCCGAAGGGCAGCGCCTGGCGCAGCAACTTGAGGTTGTCGCCATTGCTGTCCATGACGTGCACGCGGCGGATGTGGGCGTTGACGTCGCCCTGCGGCAGCGAGACGCCGTCCGGATTGCGGCCGATCATCGCATCCTGCGCGTCCGGCAGCATGGTGGAAATGCTGGGCCAGTCGAACAGGAATTTCTGCGTGAAGGCGAAGCAGGCGCCGCCGTATTCGCCGTTGATCAGGACGTCGGCCGCGAGTCCGACCGGGTTGTCCGGATTGGTGATGCCGTCCAGGTAGCGGCCCGCCATGATCTTGCGGTCGGGGCGCTTGCCGACGGCGAGGATCTCCACGTGCGAGGCCAGCTTTTCCAGCGCCGGGCGCACGCTGTCCATCAGCTCAAAGGCCGCCTCGGGCTCGTCGCTTTTCAGGTACAGGAAAACGTCGCCGCCCGTATCGCGCAGCTTCGGCGAGTGATTCAGGACTTCACGGCTGACCGGGATGTCGCGGCCTTCCCACTTGCCCCACAGCTCGGGCGAGAAGGCGGCCACGAGGCCGCATGGTACGGGCGCAGCCTGCGCCCTGGCCGCCAGGTCGCGCACGAGCGCGAGCAGCGCCTGGGCGCTGGCATGATGGTGGTCGCGCAACGTGAGGGTGACTGCCTGGCCGAACACGGCCCGCTGGAGCAGGCCGGCCTGGGCACCGCGTACTGCATCGAATTGCATGGTTTTCCTTTCGTTTCAGTGTGGGTGCGCGTCAGATGCCGCTGTCCAGGTCCGCGCCGCGCACGAGGCAGGCCTCGCGCACGCGTTCCACGGTGGCCGGCGACTCCATCTGGAACCATTCGTGGTGGCCGCGGTCGGCGCGGGCCGCGCGCACGGCCTGCTTGACGGCGAAGAAGGCGGTGGCGGCCAGGGTCATCGGCGGCTCGCCGATCTCCTTCGACGACAGCAGCTCGGCTTCCTCGTGCGGCGCGTTCGGTGCCAGGTCGCGCGGGAACAGGATCACGTTCATTTCCTGCGGAATGGATTGCGCCGCGGGCGGTTTGTATTCCCAGGTGTTGACCGTGTACAGGGCGCCCGGCGCCGGACGCGTGCTTGATGGCGTCGTGGGCGAATCGGCCGGCTGGTACGTCAGTTCCTCGCTCAGCACATAGCCCAGGCCCTGCACGAAGCCGCCTTCGACCTGGCCCACGTCGACGGCGGGGTTCAGGCTCACGCCGGCGTCGTACACGATGTCGGAGCGCAGCACCGTCGTCTCGCCCGTCAGCACGTCGATCTCGACTTCCGTGCAGGCCGCGCTGAACGTGTAGCCGTTGAAGTAATCCACTTCCTCGTAGGCCGAGACCGGCTTGCCGTCCGGGCCGATGACTTCCTTGAACGTCAGGCCCGTGTCCGGCTCGGTGCCGCCCGGCACCGCGATGCGCGACTGGGCCGACAGATTGACGCGGGCGTCGAATGCGCTTCCGATGATGTATTGCCAGATCGTCTTGTCGGGGGCACCGTTCGGCTGCGCGATCGGGGTGCGCCAGCCCAGTTCCGGGTAGTCCCAGAAATTGACGTGGTTTTGCGCGCACCACACGCTGCCTTTTTCATCCAGCAGCTTGTGGCAATACGCTTCCAGCCTTTGCCGCAGCGCCTGGCACGCCTCCTGGGCGGCGCCGGCATTGAACGAGGTGCCGGTCGACGCGCCGGTGCCTTCCGGATTCGGCACCACGGACGTATCGCATTCGCCCACGCGGATCGCCTGCATCGGCACGTTGAGGGCGAGCGCCACCACCTGCGCCACCTTCGTATCGAGGCCTTGTCCCATCTCCACGCCGCCGTGGCGGACCAGCACCGAGCCCTCCTTCGAATAGACCTCGATCAGCGCGCCGCCCTGTTCCAGCGATGCCGTGTTGAAGCCGGAACCATACTTGACCGGCAACAGCGAAATGCCGCGCTTGCGCCAGCGGCTGCGCGCGTTGAACTCGTCCACCGCTTGCTGGCGCGCGAGGAAGTCGGATTTCTCCAGCGTGTACTCCCACACTTCGCGCATGTAGCACGACGCCAGCGGTTCGCCGTACGGCGTGCGTTCGCCCTGGGCGTACAGGTTCTTTGCGCGCACCACGTGGGACGGCAGGCCGACGCTGTGGGCCGCCGCTTCGACGGCATCTTCCACAATCAGGGTCGCCTGCAGCATGCCCATCGTGCGCATCGACGTGTTGCTGGTCTTGTTGGTGCGGCACACGTCGGCCGCGCAATTCCAGTTCGGGATGCTGTACGCGGTATCGCTGCGCAGGGCCAGGCAGTCGCTGACGATCATCGAGCATTCATAGGTCCGGCCGCCGTCGAGCCAGTAATCGGCCTGGAAGCCGAGCAGCTTGCCGTACGTCGCCGGATCGGACGCGTCGCCGATGGCGATGTGGTAGTTGCCCAGCACGGGATGGCGGTGGCCGAACATGGCGCTGTCGACCTGGCGCAGCACGGCCAGCCGCACGGTGCGGTTCTGCTTCCATGCCGCGACCGCCGCCATGCTCGAGGCGTAGGAGGACAGCGCGCACTTGCCGCCATAGCCGCCGCCGACGCGGCGGATCTGCACCGAGACCTGGTTCGATTCCAGGCCGATCACGGCGCAGGCGCTGCTGTGCACCGCATCCGGACTCTGGCTCGACGGGTGCAGCCGCAGCTGGCGGTCGTCCAGCACTTCGGCCACGCACGATTGCGTCTCCATGTAGAAGTGGATCTGGCTGCCGACCTGCTGCTTCGACGACACGCGCGTGCAGGCCACTTCCGCGTCCTTCACCGGTACCGGCACGCCGTGGGCGACGACCGGTTCGCTCGGGTCGGGTTCGGTCGGGTTCGCGGGCGGCACCCACTGCAGGTTCGTACCCTCGCGCGTGATCTGCCAGATGTGGACAGGGAACGGGGGCGCGTCGGGGAACACGATCTTCTCGCGCTCCGCTCGGGTAGCGGGAATGTCCAGGCGCGGCGCGTCCGCCGCGGGGGCGAAGTGGATCAGTTCCGTCTGCAGGTACCAGGCGGCCTGCTGCGCCTCCTGCTCGTCCTCCGCCAGCACGAGGCCGATGGACTGGCCGAAGCCCGTCAGGATCAGCGGTGCGCGTGCGTCATAGTCGGGCGGCAGCTTGCCGTGCGGGCAGGCGGACGGTTCGACGCTGATGGCGAACAGCGGATCGTCCGTGCCGATGCCGATCACGGCCTGCTGCGGCACGTCGATCGCCGTCACGTAGTCGACGACGGCGGGGAAGCGCAGGCGCAGCGCCGCCAGCACCTCGGCCGGGCTGGCCGGGCCGCTCACGTCCGGCACGCGATACGTGCAGGTGCCGAGGGCGATGGTGCTTTGCACGGGGGCGGCGTTCAGTCCGCGCCGCGGTAGTGGAATGTCGTGCACGTACTGGGCTTCGCCGGTCGCCTGCAGGTAGGCGCCGATCTTAATGTACGGCATATTGGCGGGATATTCCGCCGGATCGTTTTCGTAGGCCTGCGTGCCGCGGGTTTCTCCCGGCACCACGCGCTGCGCGGCCGAGCGCAGATCGTCCGGCACCGGCAGGCCCCGCCATTCCGCGACTTCCAGGAAGAATTTGTACAGGTACGACGCGCACAGCGCCCGCTTGTAACTGTCCGAGAAGCCTTCGTCCGGCAGTTCGGCATAGCGTGCCGCGTGGCGCCGCAAGATGGCGTCCACTTCCGTTTCCATGGTCGCGACGGCTTTCGCCAGGGTCTGCTGGTTCCAGGCCTGGCCGATCAGCGCATCTTCGCATCCGCGCAGGCGACAGGCCACCGGCGCGATGCCGCCGACCACGAGCGCGGCCTCGACGACGCGGTTGCCGGCGTCCAGCCGCACGCGCAGGCCGGCGTTGACGATGGAGTGGGCATTCACGATGCGCAGCGCCGTCTTGTAGGTCTGGACGTATTCGTCGGCGCGCGTCGCGGGCACGTCGTAGCGCAGCAGTACGCAACCGTCGCGCATGGCCGGGTCGCTGTTCCACAGGTTGGCGAACTCGAGCAGGCCGAAGCGGCGTTCGCCGTTCCAGCCGGGCGCGATGGCGACGACGTCCGTGCCGAGTGCGGCCAGCGCGGTGAAGCAGTCGGACGGGAACGGCACACCCTCGTCGCCGTGGCGCACCACCAGCATCGTGTTGCCGGCCAGCGTAGCGGCGTTGCGGACGATGGTGCCGGCGGTGCGGCCCGCCATGTAGCGCAGCGCGAGCAGGCCGGGCAGTGCGGGGCTGCCCTCCGGGGTGTCGGCGATCTGCGCATCGAGCAGCGCCAGCAGTTCGCTGTAGCGCATGCCGGCGCCGAGCTCCAGCCGCCCATTGTCTGCATGGCTTGCGCGCAGCTCGGCCACCTGGCCCAGGTCGATGAAGACATGGGGGTTTTCCACGGTCGCCGGATAGATGCCGATCGAGGTGTTGCCGCCGACGAGGCGCACGTCCTGGCGGTCCGGGAACTGCGCGAGCAATTCCACGACCTGGCCCAGCGACGTGGGGCGGAACCAGCGGTAATCCTTCGATTCGAAGGCGAGCGCGCGGGCGCGGTGGCGCAGTTCTTCCGGGAAGTCGACGGCGACCGGCACGACCTTGGCGACCTCGTCCGTCGGATCGATGACGCAGGTCATGCAATCCTTTTCATCGACGGACGGATTCCAATCGGAGGCGAACTCCTTCTTGAAACCGTAGAGAATCGGGCGGTAACCGGTGCAACGGCAGATATTGCCGTCGAACAGGCCTTCGATCTCCGCCTTGGTGCCGGGTTTCGGTCCGTTTTCCAGCACGGCGGCCGTCATGTTCATGACCCAGCCCGGGGTGCAGAAACCGCATTGGGTGCCATTGTTCTTGGCCACGCAGCGCTGGACGTTACTGATGGCGTCGCTTTTCACGCTGCCCGTGCCCTCGACCGTCGTCACCATCTTGCCGTCCACGGCAGCCAGCGGCTTCAGGCAGGAATTGACGGAAGAATGCTTCACCGTCTGGCTGGCTTCGTCCCACTCCGACAGCAGCACGGTGCACGCGCCGCAACCACCCTGTTTGCAGCCGACCTTCGTCCCCGTCAAACCAATGTCGGGAGAGCGCAAATAATCGACCAATAAGGTTGTTGGGTCGACGTTGGGTAATTCGACGGGTTTTCCATTCAGGTAGAAGACGAGTTTGGCGCTATGACGGGGAATGGCGTGGTTTTCGGACATGGATAACCCTGTTGGTTAATCGGGATGGGGCGTAACCTGCTGAATGGAAGAAATCCCTGGGCGCGCGCTGGGCTGCTGTTTGATTTCTCACCGGAAATAAATTGTTCGCCACATTATCAGTGGCAAAAAATAAAATCAATCAGCGGAATGACGGAAATCGCTTAGGAAAAGGACGACGTCGCGAAGAAAACAGGAATGGGCGTTTTTGCGCCATTTCATATATCGATGAAAATGGCGCAATCAAAGGGAAGCTTGAATGGGCGCTGCCGGAATGCGGCGCTGCGGTGGGTCGTGCCGGCAACGTCAAGACGTCCGGGCTGCTGCCCGGACGGGTTGGACCAGGCCTGCCGGTCAGGCGACGGCGGGTTGCCGGACGAGGCTGCCCGGATCGCTGTCGTTGATCTCGTGGCCCCCGTTGACCGGATTGCCGGCGTCATCGGTCGGCACGATTTGCTGCGTGAACGCGGTGAAATACGCGGTCCACGTCCCGTCAGGGTAATTGATCAGGATGGCGCCGTCCTGCCAGACGTCGTTGTGATCGGTGTCGTCATTGCCCTCGTTGAGGAAATGGCGGCCGGTCGAGCCCTGGTTCATGTGGATGTCATGGATGCCCGCGTCGCCGCCCGTATAGGTGCGGCCGAATGCGTAGACGTCGGCATTCGTCCTGACGGCCTGGTCGAACGCCGCTTCCAGCGAGGCAACTGGCTGGAACGTCGTGGTCGAGCTCATGACGCCATTGTTCATCACGTCGCTGTCCTGCCATGTCCCGGTACCGGTGCCCCAGGTCAGGATGTCCGTGCGGAGGAAGTCCAGCGCGGGCAGGGCGTGCTTGCCGGTCAGGTCGGTATAACCCTGGGCGGCCGCCTTGAGCGTGGCGCAGATCGGGTGGGAAAAATTCCGGACCAGGCGATAGCGCAACAGGTCGTCCGCATCGTCCGTGCCGACGTTGATCGCGCAATCCCATGGCGTGATGGCATTGCCCTGGCCGTCCTGGGCCTGCAAGGTCACGTGCATGTGATATTGCGTTTCCTGTTGCTCGGGAATGTATTTCGAGCGCATCGCCGGTGCGCTCGTTACGTGCGCTTTAAAAAAGCCATATTGCAACGTCATTAACAAGGTCTCCAAATAGGCACTTCATGAATCGGGCCACGATGAGCCGGCCGACGAGTGTCGTTTCGGCGTCCGGTCGACGTCGCTGCATGCCAGCGACGTTGCCGGGCATTTTTACACAATTAAAAAAGCGAGTGCCTGCCTTTTTATTCGGGCATTCATCCGATTCATTGGAAACCTCTAATTGGGCCTGGGTGTAAATGCCATGCACCACCCATTCGGGCTGATCGACCCCGCCACGACCTTGCAGGCACCGGGCTGCTGTCCATCGCCAGCCGGAATGAATTGCACGCAATTCGCGCAGCGTTTGTCTTCGTTGGGATGATCCTGGTAATGAAAATCGTCCTTGCTGGCGGTGCCCGCCCGTGCCGTGGAGGGCCTGGCGAGCAGGGGCAGGGCGAGCAGCATCGGTAGGGCGGCGGCCTGGCCGAGCAGGCGGCGGCGCGTGGATTCCTTGTCGTTCATGATGACCTCTTGCGGAAAAGGGCCGGACGTTCAGAACATGAACCATCCCAGCAGATACACGGTGTCGTTGGCGGAAGCGTTGCGGCCCAGGCCGTCGTAGTTGTGCGACGCGCCGTTGAACTTGCTGTAGTGGGTGAACTGGAGCGTGAACCGGATGTGGCGACGCGGCAGGTAGTTGAACTCGAGGATGGTGCCGGCACTGTCGGGACTGCCGTTGCCGCTTCCCGTCACCGCGTCGCCGGTGTTGTAGAGCCCGTTGTCGGCGGTGCCGTGGATGCGGAAGCTCGCGAGGTTGACGCCGTACTTCTTCTCGAAATAGTACGTTGCCTTCGCACGGAACGCGTGCAGCCGGTCGGTGTGGTTGCTCGTCTGTGCATCGGGATTCCACGTCACCGATTCGCGCGTGTAATTGAGCTGTCCGGAAATCCGGTGCCGGTCCGTGATGTACTGGTATTGCGCATCGATGCCGATATCCCGGAAGTGGTCCGTCGGACCGGTCAGCAGCTTGTTGTCCGGGAAGACGTCGGCGATCAATCCATACGTCCCCACCATTGCCGAATGCTTGCCGCCCTCCCAGTCGTGCTGCACGGCCAGGCGCCAGTAGGGGTTGTAGCCGTCGAGCGCGGCGGCGGTGTCGCGTTCGATGCCGAGCCGTAGCGGCGAGAACACATGGTTGCTGGTGCGGTAGGTCGTGACTTCCCCGTAGACCGTGTTGCGCCACATCGCATACGCGCCCATCCCGGCCACCTGCTGGCCCAGGCTTTCGATCAGGGGCGCGGCCGCGGGCGCGTTCGCGGCAGGGGACGAGGCGAACGGGAAGCCCCAGGTGCTGACCGTGTTGTAGACGTCCTGCACCTGCGGATTGTTATGCAGCGTGAAGCCGTAGAGCAGGTCATGCCCTGCCAGGTCGAGATGGTTGGCGTAGCGCAGGTCGACATTGTCGATGCTGGTGTGGTGCTCGACGCCGTCATAGGTGAGCTGGGAAAAGATCCCCACGTGGTCGCTCAGCTTGCCGTTGTAGAACAGGCTCACCTGTTGTATCACCGCCTCCCGGTCTTGCGGAAAGTTCTGCGCGAAGTTCGTGCCGGCGCCGCGCGTTTGCGAGTACGACAGCTGGACCATGCCGGCCACCGGAAACGCGAGACGCGGCCCCAGCGTGTATCCATTCAGCTTGAACAGGCGACCCGTCGGCGTGAGCTCGGGCCAACTGACGTGGCAGGTGAAGCAATCGAATCCGGCCTGGCGCGCGAAGCTGGGGACGGCCTGCGCCGGGAACATGCAGCAGGTCAGGATCACGGCCGCGAGCGCGCGCCATGGTATGCCGATGGAATACCTCATGACAACCTCCTGTCAGGACGGGGAAGGGGCTTGCGTTAATGCCGCTGGCGGCGCGGAAGTTCAATGGACGCATGCACGTCGATGGCCGTCCCCGGAGATGGATGCGGAGGCTTTCCGTTGTCGCTGGGAACCTTGCGAAAATTTAATTGATTGGGTGGCATGTTGATGCACAGTTTTAAATTAATGTACATTAACGTCGGCGCGCATCTCGATTGGAATTCGGATTGAGCTGATAGTCTGTTTTTTTATCGTTTTGTTGCGATAAATCGATGGTTTCGGAAATAGCGCTCTCGTATGTTGCGTTTTATCAAGTATTGCTGGGTGGCGGCAATGTGTCGGAATAACCAGGCGAAGGAGAATAAAAACCAAGTCGTGGATATTTTCTTATTGATCTGGCTCAGTAACCGAGTCAAAAGTCCGAGAAGTTACGCGCGCGATGACGCGTGCCCAGGAAAGGCCAGAAGCACGACGGGAACGGCAAGGTTCCGGCGTATTAAGCCATGCGTGGAGGATGAAGGCGGCGAGGCAGTGTCATGAAAGATTTTTAATTTCTGTTCAATTAATTATCTTGTGATAAAACCGCTACCGTGTATTTTTGTTCGGAAATGTTAAGTTCCTTATTGGGAAATGTGACCAATTTCATGAATCGCTCTGGCGCTTTTAGTAATTGCGGCGCTTCGAAATGATTTGCAGAATCCCGGTATCGCGCGTTGGTCTTGCAAGCCTAATCATTTTGAATTGCGCGATACCAGCCAATAAGGAGACGGTGTTCATGCACATTAACAAAGCACAAAAGCCGGCGTCATTGTCGACGCTGAAGAGATTGTCCCGAACGTTAGCCCGTGGTGCGCTCTCTGCATCGATGCTGGGCGTATTCGTGGCCGCGACATTGCCCGCGCATGCCGCGAACTACACCTGGAACAGTGTGAAGATCGTCGATGGTGGCTTCGCCCCTGCCATCATCGCCCACCCGGGCCAGCAGGGCCTGTTCTATGCCCGCACCGACGTCGGCGGGGCCTACCGCTACAACGCCGCCACGAGCACGTGGATCCCGCTGAACGACTGGACCGCCCCGTCCAACTGGCACCAGATGGGCATCGAGACCATCGCGATCGATCCCAACAACACCAGCAAGCTGTACATGGTGGCCGGCATGTACACCAATAACTGGGACGGCAACGGCACGTTCCTGGTGTCGTCGGACCAGGGCGCGACGTTTACTTCGTTTCCGCTCAATTTCCACACCGGCGGCAACAACAACGGACGCAACGCGGGCGAACGCCTGCAGGTGGACCCCAACCTGGGCTCGGTCCTGTACTACGGCACCTTCAACGAGGCCGCGCAAAGCGCCACCAATGGCCTGTACAAGAGCACGAACAGCGGCCAGTCGTGGACGAAGCTGACCGGCTTCTCCGCGTTGACGAGCGATGGCACGGGCGCCGGCGTGGCGTTCGTCACGCTGTACAAGCCGTCCGCGAGCCTCGGCACGGCAACGCCGACGCTGTTCGCCGGCGTATCCACGTCCAGCGCGAAATCCGCAGGCGTCACGTTGTACAAGAGCACGAACGGCGGCACGACCTGGACGGCGGTGACGGGCGGTCCCGTCGGCCTGTATCCGAACCATGGCCAGGTTGCCCAGGACGGCAACCTGTACATCACTTATGGCGACGGCATCGGCCCGGGCGACATGACCACCGGGCAGGTGTGGAAATACAGCATCGGATCGGGCACCTGGCAAAACATCACGCCGCCCAATCCGAACAATTACAGCGGCGGCTACGGCGGCCTGGCCGTCGATACCCGGACGACGAACACGCTCGTGGTCATGACGATGGACCGTTACTGGCCGGATGAAACCATGTACCGCAGCACCAACGGCGGCTCCACCTGGACCGACGTGGGCGCGTCCGCGAGCCGCAACGACAGCCTGTCGCCGTTCATCCATTTCGGCCACGCCGCGCCCACGTTCGGCAACTGGGGGCAGGTGGTGCTCGATCCGTTCAATTCGGCACACGCCTTCTACTCGACCGGCGCGACGGTCTGGACCACCAGTAACCTGACGGCGGCGGACAGCGGCCAGGCGACCAGCTGGACCATCGGCGCCAATGGCATCGAACTGGCGGCCCCGCACCTGCTGGTCTCGCCGACCTCGGGCCCGCCGCTGATCAGCGGGCTGGGCGACATCTGCGGCTTCGTGCACACCAGCCTCACCACGTCGCCGGCCCCGATGTCCAATCCCCTGTGCCAGCAGGGTACGGGACTGGATTATGCCAAGTCGCTGACTTCCAAGATCGTGCGCGTGGGCACTGCGCTTCCGGGCAACGCGGCCGTGTTCGGTGCCGTGTCGACCAATGGCGGCACGAACTGGACCGCGTTCACCAACCAGGCCGGTTCGAGCCAGGGCGGCGGCACGGTTGCCATCTCGGCGGATGGCGCCAACATCGTGTGGGCGCCGTGGGACGTGGCCCCGGTGCTGTCGACCAACAACGGCGCCAGCTGGACCGCGACGGGTCTGCCGCTGAGCAGCAACATGCAGATGGTCGCGGACAGCTTCAACAGCAACCTGATGTATGCCTATGACGCGAACGCCGGCACCGTCTACGCCAGTTCCAACAAGGGCGTCAACTGGTACACGGCCGCGACGGGGCTGCCGAAGAACGGCAATCTGGGCACGCCGTTCGGCATCCAGGGCGATCTCTGGCTGTCCACGTCGTCTGGCCTGTACCGCAGCACCAGCTCGGGCTCGACCTGGAACCAGGTGACGACCGTGACCTCGGCCGTCGCGACGGGCTTCGGCAAGGCGGCGACGGGGGCTTCGTACCCGACCATCTACATGTCGGGCACGATCAATGGCCTGCAAGCCCTGTACCGTTCCACCGACGTGGGCGCTACCTGGACCCAGATCAACGACACGGCCCACCAGTACGGCGGCATCGGCTTTGTCACCGGCGATCCGAAAACCTTTGGTACGGTCTATATTGCCGGCACCCAAGGGCTCGGCCGCGGCATCATCGTCGGCACGTCGTCGAACTGATGCGAACATGCCTACGGCGTCTGCATGCCGTGGGCATGTCGTCTGGAGGCCTCTGTTTCCCTGGGGCTATTTTAGTGGAGAAAATTCCTACAGTCGTGACCGCAGCGCCAGTGTTTACTTGTCAACAAGGTGCGATTAGGCCACACTAGGTCGTGAAGATTCGTGATATTTCGACCACCAGGAAAACATGAATACTGTCACGCTGGATGCGACCGTATTGCTCGACATTATCAAGATCCAGGCCGAGATCGCCTGCCAGGGGCTGGACCTGGGCGGTGTGCTGCAACTGGTCTGCCAGCGTGCCACGACGCTGTGTCAGGCCCAGGGCGCCGTCGTCGAAATGGTCGAGGGCGACGAGATGGTCTACCGCGCCGCCGCCGGCATCGCGCAGCCGCAGCTGGGCCTGCGCTTGCGGCGCGACAACAGCCTGTCCGGCCTGTGTGTGGAAACCCAGGAAATCCTCGTGTGCCACGATTCGGACACCGATGCGCGCGTCGACCGCGAAGCCTGCCGCAAGGTCGGGCTGCGTTCGATGCTCGTCGTGCCGCTGCGCCATGACAACCAGTCGGTGGGCGTGCTGAAGATCGTGTCGACCGAAGCGCATGCCTTCGACGAGCAGCATGCCCAGGTGCTCGGGCTGCTGTCGACCCTGATCGGCGCATCGATCTACCACGCCGTGCAGAACATGTCGAACGACCTGTATTACCGCGCGACGCACGATGCGCTGACGAGCCTCGCGAACCGCGCGCTGTTCTATGACAGCCTGCGCCAGCAACTGGCGCGGGCGGCGCGGTCGCATGACCATGTTGCCGTCATCAACATCGACATGGATGGTCTGAAGGTGATCAACGACAATTGCGGCCACCGTGCCGGCGACGCCGCGATCCGCCAGGTCGCCAGCCGGATCGCCGGCGGGCTGCGGACGGAGGATCTCGCGGCGCGCCTCGGGGGCGACGAGTTCGGCCTGATCCTCGTCGGCGTGCGCGACCGCGACAGCGTCGTCGACAAGTGCGCCGACCTGGCGAGCGCGATCCGCGCGCCGTTCGAATTCGAAGGCCGTACGCTGCCCCTCGGCGCGAGCATCGGTTTTGCCCTGTGGCCGGAGGATGGCCGCGACATGGAGCAACTGATCGAACTGGCCGACCAGGCCATGTACAAGGTCAAGCATGGGCGGCGCGGCAGCGCGGGAGCGCTGCACAGATAACGTTAACGGCCTGCGCTACAATGTTTCCTGTTCACACATCTCATCACGGCAGGAGACACCTATGCATCATCATGCGATGCGGCGACTGGCCGCCGCGCTGGGCGCACTGGCCATTGCGGCCGGCGCAAGCGTTGTCGCAAGCGCGGCCGATCCGGCCCCCGCCGCCCAATCCGTCCAGACCGTCCAACTGAAGGGCGATGCCGGCGGCCGGCGCTTCGAAGGCTTCGGCGTCGTCGACGGCGGCGGCGGCACGTCCGTGCTACTGAAGGATTATCCGGAACCACAGCGCAGCCAGATCCTCGACCTGATCTACAAACCGAAATTCGGCGCCTCCGTCAGCGTGCTGTACGTCGAGATTCCCGGCGACGGCAATGCCACGCAAGGTTCGATGCCCAGCCACATGCACACGCGCGGCGACCTGGACTACGATCGCGGCTACATCTGGTGGGTCATGACGGAGGCGCGCAAGCGCAATCCCGATCTCAGGCTGGATGGCACCGCATGGAGCGCGCCCGGCTGGATCGGCGACCGGGGCGTGCGTTTTGCCGGCACCCAGGGCGACGACCGGTTCTTTTCGCAGGATACGGCCGACTACTACGTGGCGTGGCTGCGCGGCCTGCGCGACGTGTACGGCCTGCAGATGGACGCGCTCGGCATGCGCAACGAAAAGGGCGTCAACTACGACCTCGTCAAGGCGATGCGCAAGACGCTGGACGGCAATGGCTTCCGCAACGTCCGGCTGCACGCATTCGACAACTGGCCCGACGAATGGAAGTTCGACTTCGTCAAGGATCTCGACAAGGATCCGGAACTGGCCGCCGCGATCGGCGTGATCGGCGCGCACGTCAACACCGATACGTCGACGGTCCCGGCGGACGTGCGCGCCACGGCCGACCGGCTCGGCAAGCCCCTGTGGAACACGGAAGCGCACGTGTACAAGGCCGGCTACGAGGGCCTGATCGGGAACGTCGAATCGTTCAACGAGAACTACATCCGCAGCGGCATCACGCGGTTCGTCAACTGGTACGGCATCGCCGGTCTGTACACGCTGGAACCGTATTCCGGCGCAAAGGAAGCGGCGCTGCGCGCCAACTGGCCGTGGAGCGGCCACTACGAGATCAACCCGAGCCTGTGGGGCTATGCGCACTACGGCCAGTTCACCCAGGCCGGCTGGACGTACATCGCCGGGGGCAGCGGCGACCTGGCCGGCGGTGGGACCTATGTCACGCTGAAGTCGCCCGGCAAGGACTACAGCATCATCGTCGAAACGCGCAAGGCCACGCGGCCGCAGCGCGTGCGCTTCGTCGTCGGTGCCGGCCTGTCGCGCGCCAGCCTGGCGGTCTGGCGCAGCAATGCGCACGACTATTTCGCGCGCCAGGCCGATCTCGTGCCCGTGCGCGGCGCGGTCGAGCTGACGCTGGAACCCGGCGCCGTGTATTCGCTCACGACGACGCGCGGCCAGCGCAAGGGCACATTCGCCGACGTGCCGCAGAACCAGCCGTTCCCGTTCCCGTATCGCGAGACCTTCGACGCGTATGCAACGCCGCGCCAATGGGGCCATTTGCCGCGCTATTTCGCGGACATCACCAGTGCGTTCGAGCTGGCCGCCTGTCCGGAACGGAAGGGATGGTGCCTGCACCAGGCCGTCCCGGTGCCGGCGTTGTCCTGGGCGCCGGAATGGAAACCTTATACGATTATCGGCGACGATGCCTGGACCGACTACGAGGTCGGCGCCGATGTGCATGCGGGTCCCGGCGAATCCGCCGCCGTGATGGGCCGCGTGAACGACGTCGGGTCGGGCTATGGCACCATCCCCAAGGGTTACTACCTGCAACTGGAGGACGGGGGGCGCGTGAGCCTGGTCGTGGTGCGCGGCAAGGTCGACAAGAAAGCGCTCGTCGGCGATGCCGAGCAGCAGGCGCTGATCAAGTCGCAGCGGGACGACGGGGAGGGCGGCGAGAAGGTGCTGGCCACGGGGACGGCCGGCGGCGCCGGCTGGCATACGTTGAAGCTGCGTTTCGAGGGCACGACGATCCGTGGCTACGTGGACGGCGCGCAGGTCGTGCAAGCGGACGACGCGCTGTACGGCCGCGGCATGGCCGGTTTGATGGCGGGACCGACGGCCAGCGGACTCGGCATGCCGTACTACGACAACGTCGTGATCAACCGGGTCGACGGCGCGCCGCCGGCCGATACGAAGGCGCTGCCTGGCCAGGTGCCGCTTTATCCGCGCAAGAAGTGAGCGGCGCCGCCTGCCGGCGGACCTGACGCGGTATATGAAAAAAGCTTGCTTCGGCGAGCTTTTTTTATACCGGGGTACGGGACGTCGACGCAGCGTTAATGTATATTACTAATAAAAAACCAAGCAGGCCGACGTTGTCTGCATGAGACGAACCCCACCTGAAAAATCCCACATGGCCTTTACCCGATCGACTTCCTCCCTGCTCGCGGCCGCCGTCGCGTCCGTCCTGTTGCCGGCCGCCGCCCAGGCTGCCCCCATCGTCGTTTCCTCGCCGGACGGACGCACCGCGATCCGGATCGAGCAGGACGCCAGCCAGTTCACCGTCGCCCGCCGCGGCAAGACCGTCATCGCCCCGTCGCCGCTGGGCCTGGAACTGGACGGCGCGCCCGACTTCGGCCCGCTCGCGCTGGAGCGGCGCGAGGACGTCAAGGTCGACCGCACCATTCCGCTGGTCGCCACCAAGGCGTCCACGGCGCGCGACCACTACCGGGGCGCGACGCTGGTCTTCCGCGAGCGCACGCAAGCGGGCCGCCGCCTGTTGCTGGACGTACGCGCCTATGACGATGGCGTGGCGTTCCGCTACCGCCTCGAAGGCAGCGACCCGGTGCGCCTGCGCGGCGAGCGGACGGCGTTCGTGCCGGCGGGGGATCCTGCGTGCCTGGTGTCGGTCGCCGAGGGCGCGCACGAGGTGCCGTTCGAACGCAAGAAGGTGTCCGAGCTGCGCGACGGCGTCGGCTATGACGTGCCGGTCGTATGCACCACGCCGGCCGGCGACACGGCGTACGCCATCACCCAGGCCGACCTCGAAGGCTATACGGGCGCCTCGCTGTGGCGCGACGGCGGGGCGCTGCGCGTCCACCTGTCCGCCGTGCCGGGGCGTCCCGGCCCGGCCTACGTCTCGCACGGCGGCTTGAGCACGGCGTGGCGCGCCGTCCTGCTGGGCGACCGTGCCGGCGACCTGATCGCATCGCAGCTGGTCGGCAACCTGAACCCCGCGCCGCAGGGCGATTTCAGCTGGGTCAAGCCGGGCAAGACGGCGTGGGACTGGTGGTCCGGCCCGCTGGCCGGCATGAAGGCGGACATGGCCAATTACCGCCGCTTCATCGATTTCGCCGCGGAAGCCGGGCTGCCGTACTACCTGATCGACGCGGGCTGGGCCAAGAACGCCAATGCCGACGCCTGGGTCGCGCGGCCGGAGACCGACATCACCCAGGCCTTCGATGGCATCGACATGCCGGAACTGGTACGCTACGCCGCGTCGAAGGGCGTCGACCTGATTCTGTGGGCCCACTGGCAGCACGTCGACCAGCGCATGGACGAGGTGCTCGACACCTATGCGCGCTGGGGCATCAAGGGCGTCAAGATCGACTTCATGAGCCGCGACGACCAGGACATGGTCGACTTCTACCGCCGTGTCGCGGCCGCGACGGCCAAGCGCCACCTGCTGCTCGACCTGCACGGTGCGTACATTCCGGACGGGCTGAACCGCACGTATCCGAACTTCGTCACGCAGGAAGGCGTGATGGGCGCGGAATGGGACAAGATGAAGAAGAACATCACCCCGTTCCACAACCTGGTGCTGCCGTACACCCGGATGCTGGCCGGCCCGATGGACTACACGCCCGGCGGCTTCCACAACGCGACGCCGGAAACCTTTACCGTGCGCGAAGTGGGCCCGTTCACGCAGAACACGCGCGGCCAGGAACTGGCGAAATACGTCGTGTACGAGAGCCCGCTGCAGATGGTGTCCGACGACCCGGACGCCTACCGCGGCGCCGCCGGTTTCGACTTCATCCAGCGCGTCCCGACGGCATGGGACGAGACGCGCTTCCTGGCCGGCGAACCCGGACGCGACATCGTGCTGGCGCGCCGCCAGGGCAAGACGTGGTACGTCGGCGCGATGACGGCGGACGAGGGCCGCACCGCGCGCGTCGCCCTGCGCTTCCTGCCGGCCGGACGCTATCGCGCCACGGTCTGGGAAGACGGCGCAACGCCGAACGAGGTGCGGCGCACCGAACGCAACGTCAAGGCCGGCGACGTGCTCACCTTGAAACTCGCTGCGGCCGGCGGCGCGGCCGTGATCCTGGAGCCGGCGCCGTGAGGGCTGTCCGTCGGGCCGCCGGCGCGCTTGCCGTCCTGCTGGCCGCGGCCGGCATGCTGTCCGGTCCCTGCGCGGCGGGGGAGAACACGGCCTGGGGCCGCTGGACGCAGTGGGGCGACCTCGGCAACGGCCACTACCGCAACCCCGTCCTGCCGGCCGACTACAGCGACCTGGATGCGATCCGCGTGGGCGACGACTATTACGCGATCTCGTCGACGTTCCAGTTCTCGCCCGGGATGGCGATCCTGCATTCGCGCGACCTGGTCAACTGGCGCACGGTCGGGCATGCGGTGCAGGACCTGACCCGGATTTCGCCGGAACTGGACTGGACCCGGATGAACCGCTACGGCCGCGGCATCTGGGCCGGCACGATCCGCCACCACGCGGGCCGCTTCTGGATCGTGTTCGGCACGCCGGACGAAGGTTATTTCATGACGAGCGCGGACAAGCCCGAGGGCCCGTGGACACCCGTGCAGGCACTGCTGCGCGAACCCGGCTGGGACGACTGCGCGCCGTTCTGGGACGACGACGGCAAGGGCTATTTCATCGGCACGCATTTCAGCGACGGCTACAAGATCCACCTGTGGGAAATGACCCCGGACAACCAGGCCCTGGTGCCGGGGTCGGACCGGGTGATCTACCAATCGAAGGGCAGCGAAGCCAACAAGCTGTACAAGTTCGACGGCACCTATTATCACTTCTTCAGCGAAGTGCAGGGCGACGTGCGCGTGATGATGATGCGGCGCGCGCCGTCGCTGCGCGGGCCGTGGTCCGACAAGCGGCAGCTCATGCGGGGCGACCGTCCCGCCATGGAGCCGAACCAGGGCGGCATCGTCCAGGGACCGGACAGTCAATGGTATTTCTTTACGCACCACGGCTCGGGCGACTGGGCGGGCAGGGCCGCGAGCCTGCTGCCGGTGCACTGGGTCGATGGCTGGCCGGTGATCGGCCAACCGGACAGCGAAGGTATCGGCACGATGGTGTGGGAAGGCGCGATACCCGCCCCGGGCGCCGGCCGGCAGTTCCCGCAGGGCGGCGACGATTTCCGGGGCAGGCAGCTCGCCCCCGTGTGGGAATGGAATTACCAGCCGCGCGCCGACAAATGGTCGCTGGCGGCCCGTCCCGGTTTCCTGCGGCTGCATGCCTTCGCCGGGCTGGACGGCGCCAACCTGCTCAAGGTCGGCAACGTGCTGACCCAGCGCGTCGTGCGCACCGCCCATCAATCGTTCGTCGCGCGGGTCGAGCTGAAGGGCATGGCGGACGGCCAGCATGCCGGCCTCCTGCACTTCTCGGCACAACCGTGGGACAAGAATCCGGCCGCCTCGACGGCGTCCGCGGGGATCGTGATGGCGGACGGCAAGCGCTACCTGGAAATCTCTCGTGATGGCACCTACACCCGGCTCCAGCCATGGACGCACGGCGCGATCTGGCTGCGCTCGACGTGGGGACTGGACGGCCGGGCCACGCTTGCCGTCAGCAGCGACGGCCAGCGCTTCCAGACCGTCCTGCCGGACTTCCCGTTGACGTGGGGCGCCTACCGCGGCAGCCGGATCGGGCTGTTCACGTTCAGTCCGGCGGGTGAGCGCGGCTACGTGGACATCGACAAGGTGACTTATGCCATCGACAATGGCGCCGGCGAGAACCCACCCAACTGAAGCGCGCGACTGAAGCGCTCAGGGCCTGCCGGCGACCAGCGCCCGCATGGCCGCCAGGCGCTGTGCGTCGAGCAGGAAAGCATTGTCCGCGGCGCCTTGCGCCACGAGTTTCTCGTGCAGCCTGAGTCCGGCGCGCGGGTCCATGCCCAGCCGGCGCATCGCGTCGAACGCCCATTGGTCGGCGCGCTCGAAGACGCCCGCCGCGACGTGGTCGACCCCGGACAGCGAGGCCCGGTTCGCCGCCGATTGCGCCATCAGCGACGCGGCTTCTCCGGCGAACTGGACTGCGGCGACCTGGCCGCCGGCGGAGGTGCCGGAAGCCGCCGCGGCGCCACGCACCGACGCCGCGGCACCGCTGGTGGCGAAACCGAGCCCCACGACGGACAGCCATTTCAGGGTGCCGACGAGGAACGCATAGGTCTTCATCCGCGCGCCGCCCTGTTCGGACAGGCCCTGTGTCCACAACACGATCCACAGCGCTTCGTCCGCAGTGAGGGGCGGGCGGAACACGTCGAGCGGATGCACGGATTCCGTCCAGTGATAGTGCTGCAGCCCCGGATCGAGCGGCGGCGCGACCAGCACATGGCCGCGGCACAGCTGGACCGGCGCCACGGTGACCCGTTCGCCGGATGCAAGTTTCAGCCCGAACGGCACGCCGCGATCGCGCACCTCCGCCAGCCTGGCCGCCATCCTGAGGCGGTTGCGGCTCGTGTAGCCGTCGACTTCCGCGACGACGTCGCCCGCACGCAGGCCGGACGCCGGGTCCGCGGCGATCACCGTCAGGTTCTCGTCCACGCCCAGGGCGCGCAGCCAGGCGATGCGGACGTCGGCGTCGGGGATGCCGTACGACGTCAGCACGTCGAACGGCAGCTCGTACTGGTGCTCGCAGCCGCTGTCGGCCGCGGCGCTCGAGCGTACGATGGCCGGTCGCAACGCCACCGCGGCCTCGCCGAAGGCCTGCATCCGGACGAGGAGGGCGCGATCGAGCGCGCGGCCGTCGTCCACGGTCGGCTTCGACGCGCACCCGGCCAGGGCGGCGAAACAGATTGCGGCGATGGGAATCGTCAACAATGTTGTTGGCATCTGCTGCTTTTCACCTCCATGAAGTCGTTAGACCACGGGCCGGCGCGAACGTGCGATCCGCGCAAGCAAATCATTTCTTAGACGCTGGAAATTGTTCATGCACACGGCGTGGGCCGGCGCGGGCGTGCACGTTTGCCACGCCGCGCAAGCCAACGATGGCCTACAATGGATTGGTCTTTGGCCGTCGCGCGTGTCCGCCTTTGCGCGCGCATCGTGAGCGAAGGAAACGCATGAACCCGTTACAGGCGATCGACGTGCCGGCCGGACTGCGCAGGATGACGCCTGCCCAGCTGCGGATCCTCGCGCAGCAGGCGCGCGTTTTCCTGGCCGCGCCGGCCATGCCTGCCGTCGAGCTGACCCTGGCACTGGACTACGTATTCGACGCGCCCCGCGACCGCATCGTCTGGGACGGCAACGACGCCGCCCACCCGGCGACCGCGCTGGCGGCGGCGTACGGCGCGGCCCGGGCGTTCCGGTTGCAGGGCGTGCAGGCGCATGCCGTGGCCGTCATCGGCATCGATGCGCTGGGCGCCGGGATGGCGTTCGAAGCCCTGAACAACGCGGGCGTCCCATCGGATGCGCGCCTGCTGGTCGTCCTGCACGACGATGCCTTGCCGGGGCCCGCGCCGCCGCCGGCGGCCATCTGCGATGCGGTGGGCCTGCCCTACGCCGGGCCGGTCGACGGCCACGATCTCGACATCCTCATCCCGACGCTGGCCGACCTGCGGCGACGCAGAGGATCGCACCTGCTCCACGTCGTCACGCGCACGGCCCGCGTGGCCCGGCCGGCCGATGCGGACGGCATCGACGACTGGCTGTGCGACCTGGCCCTGGCCGAACCGCGCCTCGTCGCCGTCACGCCCGCGCGGCGCGGCATGACGGGCCTCGTGCGTTTCGCGCAGGCGTTTCCGGACCGGTATTTTGACGCCGGCCCCGCCGACCAGCACGCCGTGACTTTCGCCGCCGGCCTCGCGGCGGAAGGGTTGAAGCCGGTGGTGGCACTGCCGTCCACCAGCCTGCAGCGTGCATACGACCAGCTGATCCACGACGTCGCGCTGCAAAGGCTGGATGTGACGTTCGCCCTGGCCGCCGGCGCCTTCGACACCGCTTTCCTGCGCTGCATCCCGAACCTGCTGTCGACAGTGCCGTCGGATGCCGGCGAGTGCCGCCGCATGCTGGCACTGGCCTGGCGCCATGCCGGCCCGGCCGCCGTGTGCATGCCGTGCGGCGTGGGCCCGGACGCCGACGCGGATGGCGGGACCGGCGAGGGCGACATCGGGCGCGGGCTGGTCCGCCGCATGGGTGCAGGGACGGCGATCCTGGCGTTCGGGTCCATGGTTGCGGCCGGTCTTGCGGCGGGCCGCGTGCTCGATGCCACGGTCGCCGACATGCGCTTCATCAAGCCGCTCGACACGGGCCTCGTGCTGCGCCTCGCGCGCGGGCACGACCAACTGGTCACGGTGGAAGACGGCGCCGTGACGGGCGGTGCCGGTGCGGCGGTGGCGGAGGCGCTGGCCGCGCAAGGCGTCGCCGTGCCCCTCGCGATCCTGGGACCGCACGACGCGGACGGGATCGTGCAGGCCATCCGGCGCCGCTTTCCGCCCGGGCGGGAGCGACAGGTGGCGAACGACGGTTGAGGGCGCCGCAGGACAGCGGCAAGGAGGGCAAGATGCGTTATTCCGCGTTCCGTGCCTGGCAGACAGGCGCGACCGGCGCCGGCGCGGCGCGGCAGGGCCTGCCGGGGCCGCACGTCGAGGCCGCCGTCGAGCGCGCGCTGCAGGCGGTCCTGCGTGACCAACGGCCCGACGGCCACTGGGTCTACGAACTGGAGGCCGATGCGACCATCCCCGCCGAATATGTGCTGATGGTGCATTTCCTCGGCGAGCCCGCCGACCGTGCGCGCGAGGCGCGGATCGGCCGCTACCTGCGCCGCATCCAGGGCGCGCATGGCGGCTGGCCGCTGTTCCACGAGGGCGCGTTCGACCCCAGCGCCAGCGTGAAGGCGTATTTCGCGCTGAAGATGATCGGCGACGATCCGGACGCGCCGCACATGGCGCGCGCGCGGGCCGCGATCCGGGCACACGGCGGCGCCGAACGCAGCAACGTGTT
>Ga0068855_100001898_pt1 | contig 25930 bp, 25 predicted proteins | sample KBSCornC52_FD_66592 | JGI IMG/M metagenome (GOLD analysis project Ga0068855, IMG submission 66592) | Corn rhizosphere microbial communities from Kellogg Biological Station, Michigan, USA - KBS Corn C5-2 | ecosystem: Host-associated > Plants > Roots > Rhizosphere > Soil ... | reverse complement strand
GCCAACAGTATCGAGAATTTTTGCAATCAACACTAATCCATGTCCATACGCATTACTTTTCAACACCGGCGCAACTCTAATATTTTTATCAAGAGAGGAGAGATAATGATAATTCGACAGAAGATTTTTTTTCGAAATTTCGATTTGGTTGAGATTGTAATAATCTTTTTTTAAAAATTTAAACATTCGTTTTCAATTGTTTTTCTTTAGCATAGCGCTCTAATGCTAATTGAATAAGACGATCAATTAATTCTGTTTGTGATATACCACTTGCTTCCCATAATTTCGGATACATGGAAATGTTGGTAAAACCGGGAATTGTGTTGACTTCATTAATATAAAACTTGTTCTCTGGTGTGAAGAAGAAATCGACTCGTGCCATGCCGTCAAGACAAAGTACTTGAAATGCTTGTATTGCGAGTTTTTGCACTTCTTTTATTTGTTTTTTAGATAGATCGGCTGGAATTTTTAATTCTGCACCGTTTTCATCGATATATTTTGATTGATAATCATAAAATGTACTATTAGCGACGATTTGGCCGGGAAGTGAGGCAATAGGATTCTCATTACCAAGTACAGAGCATTCAATCTCAACACCTGGAACAAATTGTTCGATGAGAATTTTCGTATCGTATTGAAATGCGTCCGCAATTGCTTTTATAAATTCTTTTTCAGAATTTACTCTTGTAACACCGATTGATGATCCTAAATTTGCCGGTTTAATAAAGAGAGGAAGACCTAGTTTCTTTTGTATTTGTTCAAAGTCTGCTTTTCCATTTTTGTTTAGCGCAATGAATTTTGTAATTGGCAATCCTGCATCGCGAAATAAGCGTTTGGCTATGTCTTTATCCATAGCAACCGCAGAACCGAGTACATTTGCGCCAACGAACGGAATATTAGCTAGCTTTAATAACCCTTGTACACTGCCATCTTCGCCGTATGGTCCATGAAGCACAGGAAAGACAACATCGATTTGTTCTTGTGTTTGTAGTGTTTGCGTCGTTGTAGTTGTCTTTGTACTTAAGACTAATTGTTTGGTTTGTATATCTCTGAGAGAAGAGGGGAGATCTATAAGGGTTTGTGGTGATTGTAGTCGCCAAGTTCCTGTCTTGTCGATGCCGATTAATATTCCATCATATTTGCCCTTATCAAGCGCAGTAAAAACGTTCTTTGCCGACAGCCATGAAATCTCATGTTCTGCGGATTTACCACCGAATAAAATTGCAACTCGAATTTTCTTCTGCATGGACGGATAGTGTACATAAAAAGGAGATAAAAGACAAGATTAGTTCTAAATTTTTCCTATCTCTTCACTTCAGCGAGGCGTTTGGCGACATCGTCCCAATTTACAATATTCCACCAAGCAGTAATATAATCAGCTCGTTTATTATAATACTGTAAATAATATGCATGTTCCCAAACATCTAAACCTAGAAGCGGGGTTTTGCCTTGCGAGAGGGGAGAATCTTGATTGGGTGTGCTCATTAATTTCAATTCGCCATTGTCAACCACAAGCCATTGCCAACCACTACCAAATACTTTAGTAGCGCCAGTTGCAAACTGTTCTTGGAAGGTTTTAAAATCTCCGAAACTATGTTGCAGCTTATCAAGGACTGTTCCGGTTGGTTCGCCACCACCTTTAGGAGACATCATTTGCCAAAACATGGAATGATTATAATGACCTCCGCCATTGTTTCTCACTACCATTTGAATATCTTTCGGAAGCTGATCAAGTGATGTGACAATCTCTTCAATTGATTTATTCTGCCAATCGGGATATTTCTCTAACGCTGCATTTAAATTCTTAACATAAGTTGCGTGATGTGCCGAATGGTGGAGATGTTGTATATCAGCACTAATGTAGGGAGCAAGGGCGTCATAGCTATATGGAAGATCAGGAAGTGTGAACATATTTTTATTATATACCCATATTTTAAAAATGCAAATAATGAAAGAAAAAGATAATTTCTGCTTCAGTCGTGCTTGACATAACCATTTTTGCGTGTTATGTTATATACTTCATAATAAATAAGTAAGAGAAAAGTAAGAAACTGCCATGACTATAGAAGAACTAAATAACCTCAAACAAACATCATATAACTGTATTCTTGATTTAGCTACGCCTGAAGGAATTCATGCATCAGGGAAAACTGAAGCATTTGGCTGCATCTTTGGAAGAGACAGTTTCATCACTATTTTAAAGTTACTGCGAGCCACAGCCATTCAGCCAGATCCAGAATTACTTGCAATTTGTAAACGGACATTATTGACTCATGTTGGTTTGCAGGGTAAAGAAGTGAACATTGAATCAGGAGAACAACCAGGGAAATTTATACATGAATATCGAGTGGATAAATATGAACGATTGATTAATCGACCGCGTCCATGGTATGTGTATCCGGATAAAAAACTACGCAATTACGACAGTATTGACGCGACGCCGCTCGGTTTGATTGCCATTTATAATTATTGGGCGCAAACACAAGACACTGCATTTTTACTTTCAGCACTTTCTTCAGTTGAGCAAGGCCTGCAATGGATTATCAATTATGGCGATATGGATAATGATTACCTTCTGGAATATGAATTATCCAAAGATCGTGTGCATGGGGGACTTGTCGTACAGTCATGGGCTGATTCAGCCGCATCGTTAGCGAATAAAAATGGTGAATTACCTCCATACCCAATTGCTCCTGTTGAAGTGCAAGGTATTGCCTGGTTAGCGCTTACATTATGGGGGGAATTCTATAAAGAAGATAATCAATATGTGAAAAACGTCTCCTTTGGTAATAAGCTTCTTACACAGGCTAAAAATCTAAAAAAAAGGTTTAATGAGCAATTTATTATTGAAAGTAAAGGAAAAAGATATTTAGCACAAGCACTTGATGGTAATAAAAAACAAATTAGTACCATAACCGCAAATCCACTTATTTGTTTATGGAGTGCGTATGTAAAGAATGATAAAAAAGAATGTATTATCAATGAAGAAATAGTTCTGGAATTAGTCGATAGGGCATTTATGCCTGATATGTTTGTTTCTCATGCAGGAATACGAACGATGAGTGCAGAATCTCCTACTTTTAACCCAACAGAACAGTCGTATCATACAGGAAGCTTTTGGCCAATGTTAAACGGGTTATTGATTGAAGGATTAGAGAATTTTGGATTTATAAGTCAAGCAGATTTACTCAAACAAGCGATGTTACAACCTTTACAGCATTTTGGATCACCGATTGAAGTATATATTGAACAAAATGGAACATATGGTGTCTATAGAAGTATCTGGGGACAACAAAGTTGTGCAAATCAAGCCTGGTCAGCAGCAGCAGCGTATGATGTCCTCACACATATGTTTCCTCCAAATACTCTCATATAATATCTCTTCTTACATAGTTATTACCTAGTTATACGTTGCTTCTCATGTAATCTCCTTAATATACGAATAATCAATTTACTTTATGAAAATTGCCATGATTGCTGCGCCAATAGAGCGCATCCCCCCAAATAAATATGGAGGTACTGAACGTGTCGTTTCTGCATTGACAGAAGAACTCGTCAGAAGAGGACATAAAGTCACGCTTTTTGCGAGTGGTGACTCAAAAACATCGGCAACTTTAGACGCTTCATTTCCTAAACCATTACGTGAAGCGTATCCTAGTCCTGGTGAAATTATGAAACGTATCCAGACGACATTGTTGCATCTAGGAAAAGCATATGCTAGACAAGACGAATTTGATATTATTCATGACCATACAAGCTATTTTGGCATGTCATTTGCTCAAAGTTGTCATGTTCCAGTAGTGGCCACACTTCATGGTGAATTAAACCAAGATAATGTGGCGATGTATGAGAAATTAGATAAAGCGCATCTTGTTACTATTTCTCAATCTCAACGAAAGCTTGCTCCTCACTTGCAGTATGCAGCGACTGTTCATAACGGCTTAGACATGCAGCATTATCCTTTTGGGAATGAACATAGAGGCTATTTATTAGCTGTAGGTCGTTTTACTCCTGAAAAGGGTATTCATAATGCAATTACTATCGCAAAAAAATTGGGTATGTCACTAATCATAGCCGCAAAGTTAGAAGATCAATATAAAGAATATTTTACAACGAAAATTAAGCCTTTTCTCAATGATAAGATTCGCTGGGTGGGAGAAGTCAATGAAAAGCAGCGTAATGCATTAATGAGTAGAGCACGTTGTTTCCTCCACCCATTAGAGTGGGCGGAACCATTTGGTCTAACCCTGATAGAAGCTATGGCCTGCGGGACTCCAGTAGTGGCTTTTAAGAAAGGTTCAATGATGGAAATTATTCAAGATGGTAAAAATGGATATCTGGCGAACAATATTGCTGAAATGATAAGAGCAATTAGAAATATTGACAAGATTGACCGCAAATATTGCCGTAATTATGTTTTACAAAAATTTAGTGCAAAAAGAATGGCACAAGCATATGAAGCAGTATACGCAGCCACTTTAGCCCAGCAGTACCCTTTTGGTTGGATATACCAACAACACTTGGAAGCACGCTATCCAGATACAAATTAACCTATATGAACAATACACATCTTACTTATTTATTACCGTTTTTTCATAACATCTTTTTTTTTGAGGTTTACTATAGTGAGGTACATACTAGGATAATGAAAGGGGGTGAGTAAAAAGTATGACAATTATTACATATATTATATTAGGTTTAATTGCAGGTTGGCTGGCTTCTGTAGTAACGAAAACTAATTATAGCCACGGCTTATTAACAGATATAATCCTCGGTATAATAGGCGCTATAGTTGGAGGATTTATCTTTAACCTATTCGGTCAATCAGGCGTTACAGGACTTAACATTTATAGTGCAATTGTTGCCTTTATAGGAGCAGTCGTTCTAATTTATATTGGGAGAGCTATTGCGAGCAGTAGGTATAGAGGAGTATAAGCTAAAATGTATAAATTAATATATATATAAATTAAGATATAGAAAGAGAGAAGAGCTATGTATGGGCAGTGCATAGCTCTTCTTACTTTATTCTTACGACGTTTTTATTGATTTTCTGTCCAGTTAAGCTATATTAATAACATATGATTGGTGTATTGCTTATCGTTCTTATAGTCCTGTGGTTTTTTGGTTACATACATATTACTGGATTAACAATTCCAGATTTTGTTCTTTTTACTATTAATAATCAGCCCATTACTCTCTGGAATATCCTCATTTTGTTGGTAGTAATGGCACTTATTGGTATCCTTCCAAGTCCATTTCGCCAAATAGCTTCAGTTCTGTTAATACTATGGGTATTATCAATATTGGGCATTTTGGCAATTGTTGGATTATCAAGTTTATTGGTAGTTGCAATTATTGTTGGATTAGCAGTATATCTTATAGGCGCAGCATTTTTATAGAAAGGAGGAGTGAATATGACTGATTCTAATCAGGAAAATAAGCAGAAAAGTACAAGCGCATTTGTTGCCGGCGCGGCAGGAGCCATGCTGGGAGCAGCTGCGGGTGCGGCAGCAATAGTGTTAACAGATGAGAAGAACCGTGAGAAAGTAGCACGGAAAGGATCGCATTTATTACATAAAGCCAAAAAGGGAATGGATCAATTTATGCAACCCACTATGAATGAAAAAGCTAGTTCAGTTAAGAGCAAAGCAAATAGTATGAAACAAGATTTGCTTGAGGCAGATACTCCGGTAGTAGAGATTCATAAAGAAGAGTAAATTGCCAAGAGTTGTCTTATATCATTGAATAAGATTTTACGGCTTTGTACATTATATAAAGCCACTGCAGGGTGATAGAGAGGCAGGATAAGTATATCTCCATAATCAGCCTTTGTTTTAATTAGATGACCATGAAGCTTGGATATTGTTTGATTCTTTTCAGAAAGATGATATTTTTCTAATATATACTGCATTGAATATCGTCCGAGCGTGACGAGTACTTTTGGTTGAATAATCTGTATTTGTTCGTTGAGAAATTGACTATAAATTGCTATTTCTGCAGGAAGTGGGTCACGATTTTGTGGCGGACGATCTTTTATGATATTGGTGATATAGACATCTTTACGTTGCAAATGAATTGATTCAAGTAGTTCATCTAAAAATTTCCCGGCAGCCCCACAAAATGGTCTGCCAGTCTTCGCTTCTGTCTCTCCTGGTGCTTCGCCAATAAACATTATTTGGGCAGTATGTGATCCTTCGCCTAAAACAGGATAATAGTTATTTTTCTTACGGTAGACATAGAGGGGAGATTCTGTTAAATTCCACACTCGATCACGAATAGCCCGCAGTTTTTCAGTACGCTCACTTACATTCATAAATATGGGGTTATTGTAATTTGTTATACTACCAGTATGCAACGAGGAATTGACTATATTGGTGTGGGAGTAGGGGCTGCGATTTTTAATAAAAAAGGAAAACTATTTATTACCCAGCGAGGTCCGAAAGCGAAGAATGAATGTGGAAAATGGGAAATTCCGGGCGGAAGTGTTGAATTTGGTGAGACATTTGAAGAGGCAATTACGCGTGAGATTAAGGAAGAGTTAGGAGTAGACATTAAAGTTATAGAGTTGTTAGGAGTTTGTAGTCATATCATTCCTGCTGAAATACAACATTGGGTTTCTCCTACCTATATCTGTGAAATTGTAAAAGGAATACCAACAATTAAAGAGCCTGAGAAGTGTTCGGCAATCGGCTGGTTTACTTTGAAAGAAGCAGAAAAGCTCCCTTTGTCGATTGTTACTAGCTATGATATAGGGCTTTTAAAAAGAAAATATAATAAAAAATAGAAATTCATATTAATGATATTTTCGGATCACGCTAATCACAACCCCACCGATTAAAAGATCGCCTTTGGGGAAGAGGATAGGGTAATTTGGATTGGCTGGGACGAGTTGTACGCCGACATTATTCTTCCGATAATATTTAATCGTCCATTCGTTATCAAAACAAGCTGCTACGACATCACCATTATACGGCTGACGATGTTTATCAACGATCACGACATCACCATCATTAATGCCTTCTTCAATCATTGAGTCACCTCTGACTATGAGGGAAAAGATTGCTCCTGGTAGCTTGAGTAAATACTCATATAAATCAATGCTATCATCTGCCAATGCTTCCCCAGGAGTCGGGTATCCTGCCTTGATAACGCCGAGCATAGGAATAGCAAACAGTTGTTTGGGAGACAGTTTACCCTTCGTGTCTTTCTCCAAGAAACCGGTTGCAATTAACTTATTTACTAGATCAAATACTGCTTTTTTCGATGCAAAGCCAAATAGTTCACACATTTCTGCATAAGAAGGGAGCCTCCTTTCATTCGCAAAAAATGTTTTTAGTTTGGTGACTGCTGCCTCTGTTGTCATCAATGATTACTATACGTGAACGATCGTTCACTGTCAATATGACAAAGTGGATCAACTTATGAGGAAGTTGCGGTTTCGCCCCATTTGTGCATACCATCGATGACTGCTTTCAAAGATTTGCCTTTCTCAGTAAGTGAGTACTCAACATGAAGGGGGACTTCGGCAAAAACTTTTTTCTTCAAAATGCCGTTTTTCTCCAATTGTTGTAGACGTAGTGACAATGTCTTTGGACTAATACCAGTTAAGGATCGTTGTAACTCGCCAAATCGTTTGGTTCCTTGGCATAAGTCATGGAGAATTAAAATAGTCCATTTGCTGCCGATGATTTTTAATGTTTTGGTGACGCCACAATTTTTTTCCATATTAATGATTTACTCAATTATTTCTGCTGAGAAATATCTTTAATCTTAAATATATTATATCATACTTTCTAGAATGTAACTACTTTACAAAATGAAGTATATGTTGTACTATGAATCAATGAATTGGGATACACTTGCGTCGGAAGCGTTATTACAGACAGCGAGCAAAGCATTGGAAGAAAATGGGTTTGTCGTCTCAGTGGTAAATAGTGGGGAAGAAGCGAAAGAAAAAACGCTTTCTTTGATTCCTGAAAATGCCGAAGTAATGACAATGACTTCAAGAACACTGGACGATACTGGTATCAATAAAGCAATTAACGAATCAGGTAAATATAATGCAATTCATCCTAAAGTTATTAAGATGGATAGGGAAACGCAAGCCAAAGAAATCGCATCACTCCGTAGTATACCTGACTATGCAGTGGGAAGTGTACATGCCGTGACATCTGATGGGAAATTACTGATAGCATCTCGAACAGGCAGTCAATTACCAGCGTATGTGTACGGTTCAAAGAAAGTAATTTTTGTTGTTGGTACACAAAAAATTGTTCCAGATATACAGGCAGGCTTTCAACGTTTGGATGAACATACGGTTCCACTCGAAAGTGAGCGCATTAACAAAGTATATAACATGACTACCGGAAGTTTTATAAGCAAATTAGTTATTTACTATCGTGAAGAGATAAAAGAAAGAGTGCATATTATCCTCGTCAAAGAAGTCCTTGGATTCTAAATTTACTTCAATTCAATACGAAGGCGATTATCTTTTGTATTATACTAACTGACAGTTAAACGGTGACAGCTCGCATTGCTTTATTGCGAAAATTCTCAACAAGTACCATAAAAATAAGGTAATCGTAGGTAGAAAAAGATCGTGCAAGAGGTTCTTCTCCTTTCTTGCGTTTTCCTTACCTATTTTTATTTATATTCTTATTGCCTGAGCATATATTAACTATAGTGGTAAACAATATATGAGAAAGGAGGTAAATATGGCAGTAATAATTGAGAAATTTGACAATTCAGTATATAAAATTTTTTCATCTTTCGCAATGTTATGGTTCTCTCCAGTAAAATAATTGTTATTGAAAAGGGTAAACAATAACAATTATTTCTATCTGGAAGGCAGGGAAGAGTAGTGTGCTAAAGATGATATAGTTTGATCGTATATAAGATTGCAAAAAATACGAAAAGCCTATAATTAGCACTTGACATACAATACTGCTAATGATATAAAAGTATTGTTATGGATAACCAACAAATTCCTGAGTTTTTAAAACCACTTTCACCTGAGGATGCATTAAAAAAGTTTACTATCAACTTAACAGATTCAGCCAGACAGAATAAGATTGACCCTGTTGTAGGACGGGAAAGTGAAATACGTCGTGTGATGGAAATTCTCTCTAGACGTACAAAAAATAACCCTATATTAATTGGAGATCCTGGAGTAGGTAAAACAGCTATTGCAGAAGGGCTGGCACAAAAAATTGTGGATAACTTAGTGCCAACAACACTTCGTGAAAAAGAGCTGTTAGTACTCGACTTTTCACAGCTTTTAGCTGGTGCTAAGTTCCGTGGAGAATTTGAAGAACGTCTGAAAGGTGTGATTAAAGCAATTGAAGATTCTCATGGTAAATATGTTATTTTTATTGATGAATTGCATACATTAGTTGGTGGCGGTGCTGCAGAAGGATCAGCTGATGCTGCAAATATACTCAAGCCTTCCCTAGCCCGCGGTACACTACGAATGATTGGGGCAACGACGATTATTGAATACAGAAAATATATTGAAAAAGATCCTGCACTTGCCCGCCGTTTCCAACCAGTTATGGTTGATGAGCCCTCTGTCCCCGACGCGATTTCTATTCTTCGCGGTATTAAAGAAAAATATGAGCTACATCATGGCATCAGAATAACGGATAATGCTCTTATTGCCGCAGTGAGGTTATCAGCTCAATATATCCCCCATCGATTTCTTCCGGATAAAGCAATTGATCTCATAGATGAAGCTGCGGCGGCAATTAAAATTGAAACTGAATCAATGCCAACTGAACTTGATTCATTGAAACGCGATATTACCCAAATCGAAATCGAACTTGCAGCGTTGAAGAAAGAAAAGAATGATTTAGCTAAAGCGAGAAAAATTAATAGAGAGAAAGAGCTTGAACAATTGAAGGAGAAAGCAGCAGATATTGAAAAACACTGGCAAGAACAAAAGGAATTGATTCAAAAAATTCAAGAGTTTCGGGCGAAAATTGATGCCTTACGTATAGAGCTGGAGAAAGCAGAACGCGATATAGATTTACAAAAAGCAGCTGAGATCAAATACGGAAAGATTCCAGAACTTGAGAAGAAGCTGCAAGAAACGATGACTACCTGGGAAAAAATCCCATTGGAAAATCGCGTCTTGCGGGTTGAAGTTGATGCTGATGAAATTGCCCGTGTAGTATCACGCTGGACAGGAATTCCGGCACATCGTATGTTGGCTTCTGAAATGGAACGAATTGCGAATCTTGATAAAGATTTGAAAGAACAAATCATAGGGCAAGATAAAGCAGTGGATGTAGTCGCGCGAGCTATTAAACGATCGAGATCTGGGCTTGGCGAGAAAAATCGGCCGATCGGTACGTTTTTGTTTCTTGGTCCGACTGGAGTTGGGAAAACTGAAACTGCAAAAGTACTGGCTCAACAACTATTTAACGACAAGCATGCGTTAATCCGAATTGATATGAGTGAATATGCAGAAGCACATGCAGTTGCGCGCTTGATTGGAGCACCGCCGGGCTACATAGGATATGACGAAGGTGGACAATTAACTGAAGCGGTGAGACGAAAGCCCTACTCTGTTATTCTGTTTGATGAAATCGAGAAAGCCCATCCGCAAGTCTTCAATGTATTCTTACAATTGTTCGATGACGGACGATTAACTGATGGGAAAGGTGTGACAGTTGATTTTCGCAACACGATTATCATCATGACAAGTAATATTGCCAGCGATGTGATTGCTGATTTTGATTCTAAAGAAAGTAAAGAAAAACTAGATGATCAAGTTTGGGAGATATTAAAGCGACGTTTCCGACCAGAACTCCTCAATCGTTTAGATGCGGTTGTGATCTATAATAGTTTAACAGCCAAAGATATATTAATGATTACTGATCAACAGCTTGATATGGTAAAAGCAAGAATGAATGAAAATAATATTGTGTTGGAAACATCAGAGGAAGTTGCAATGTGGTTTGCCGAGAATGGTTATGATCCTGTATTTGGCGCCCGTCCCTTGCGCCGATTGATTGAAGAAAAATTAGTCGATGAAATTGCTGGAAAAGTGTTGGATGGTAATGTTAAATCAGGAGACATAGTAAAAGCAGAAGTGAAAGAGGGAAAGATCGCAGTATAATTTAAAAAGTAAAGCGGAAATGGACATATGAAGACATGTAAGCACTGTGGCAGTGCATTGATTATCAAACAAACCAAGAAAAAAGCATCACAGTTGAAACAACCATATTACTATACTGCATATTATGTTTGTCCCAATTGTCAGCGGATATATCATGATGAGAAATTTAAAGTGACGAATGAACAAATTGATTTAGACTTTCCATCAGACTCCCCTACCTTACCTGAAAACAATGTACATAAGACTGATGCATTGATTTCTGTCAATTCTTCCCCTGTTGATGTCGAAATTTGGACTGATGGCGCATGTACGAATAATGGGAATGAAAAAGCTAAGGCCTCCTGGGCGTTTGTTTCAGGAAAATATGAGGAAGCAGGCTTAGTTGAAGGAATACAGACCAATAATCGAGGCGAGGCATTTGCGATTTTATACGCGTTGAAGTGGGCTGCAAAGAATAAGTATAAGTGTATAAAATTGCATACTGACAGCCAAATTTCAATTTTCGGTGTAACCAAGCACTTCTCTAAAGTGAAAGCAAATCAAGATATCTTTCAGCAAATTGCTCATGTTATTGCAAAAAATGATTTGATAGTTATTTGGCAAAAAGTCTTAGGTCATAGCGGTGATGTGAATAACGAACGAGTCGATAGATTAGCCAATGGATTAGTATCATAAGAATTATAAATTATAAATTATAAATTAAGGTTTTGCTGGTTGTCAAAAGTAGCTTCTTTCTCTACTATATATCCATGCTGATGTTTTGGACTGTCCAGATAGCACTTCTTATCTGTATTCTTATGCTTTTTTATCTTCTCTCATGGTTTTGGCCGCCGGATAGTCCATGGGCTCCTTGGTGGACAACGAATAAAGAAGTGGCGCGTGTTATGTGTCGACTCGTCAAAATGAAAAAAGGCGATGTGATGTATGATTTGGGGTCGGGCGAAGGAGATGCGTTGATAGTCGCAGCCAAAGAGTTTGGAGCTACAGGGGTCGGAATTGAGATTGATCCACTCAGAGTTTGGCAATCAAACTTCAAAATTAAACAATCAAAATTGCAAGATAAAATATTGATTATTAAAAAGAATTTTTTTCAAGTCGATCTTTCGAATGCGACTGTTGTCTTCGCCTATCTCGTGCCAAAAGCATTAAAGAATTTGAAGAATAAATTTCTGACAGAATTAAAACCAGGAGCACGAGTTGTGTGCTATCGCTATACCATTGATTATTTGCCACTTATTGCCGAAGATAAAGAACAGAAGATTTATATTTACGAAATACCGAAGAAAAGTAATAAGAAGATAGTAGTCAGTAGTAAGGGAAAGCAAAAAAGAGTGAATAAAAAACGAGATTTATGATTTAAGAAATCGTAAATAGAGCCAGCGGAGTTTATCAGCTACTTTGAATCCATTATATAATGCTGGATTGATCACTAAATCATAACTTCCCACAAATTCTGTTAATTTTGGACCGTAGCCTTGTTTAAAGCGATGAAAGCCATACCAAGGATCTTTGGTATCAGGAGTATCACTTAATGCCCCCCACATATCAAATTTTTTCAATCCCAATTTTTTCCCAAAACGAATTGCTTCCCACATCATGAGATTAGATGCCATGGTTTCGCGATGTTCGCTCGTTGAAGATCCATAAGGATAATATAACGTGTCATGGAAACTAAATAAAACCCAAGCAACAAGCGTTTTGGGGTTAGGGCTTAGGGCTAATGGCAAAGAGTACTTAGCGAGAAATAAATGGTAAGCAAGATGATTACTATTTGCTATTCGCTCTTTGCCCTTTGCAGTAAATATTTCTCGTTGTAATTCATGATAATGTTTGGTATGCGCATAGAATTTTTGTCTGGTGGTGGTTTCTTGCATGATTTTCCAATATTCTGCGAAAGCAATTTCTGAATTATCTTCTTCAATTGTTACTCCATGTTTTTGGGCAACTTTAATGTTATAACGAGTTTTCGAGTGCATTTGCTTGAGTAATTCTTCTTCTGATTGAGTTAAATCAAGGACGAAGGTGTATTTCGTAAAAAGCGGATGAAAAGATGGAACGAGATCATAATTTTCAATCAATTTTGAATGATCAATTTTTAAAGTATTTTGATCATTAGAATTTGTTTGAGATTTGAGATTTAAGATTTGAGATTTTAATACGTTTGGTTCTAATTGAATATAGATACAATTATTTTCTTTGCCGATTTTTTTTAATTCTTCTAATAATTCTGGAGTTGGCATGTCCCCTTTCGGCAAATACCCTACTGTAAAGTTGGTATGGGGAATTTTGTGGATAGTTAATTGGAAAGCAGAAACTAATTTTTCTTTTTTAAATAATCCTTTGCGGATGACTTTGACACCTGTCTCCTCGCGAAATTCTCCCCATTCATAGGATTGAAGAGGATGATATACAACAGCGTTATATTGGTCTTTTTGTTCGGGAGAGATATTTTGCCAGGTCATAGAGCTATTATAGCAGTGTCTATAACCAATCGGGCATTTCGGGTTCGAGTTTATGCAGACTGGCGAAGTTTTGCGAAATGACACCTTCTGGCACTTCGAGTAAAAAACGAGATACAGTATTACTTGAACGCTGACCGAAGAAAATTCTTCTTCGTGCATAGGTCAGATAAAGTTTTTGTTTGGCACGAGTCATGCCGACATAACACAAGCGTCTTTCTTCTTCCAGTTCATCTTTATCCATGAGAGCTCGACTATGCGGGAATAAGCCTTCTTCCATGCCAATCATAAACACCCGCGGGAATTCTAAACCTTTGGCCGCATGTAAGGTCATGAGAGTTATGGCATTTTTCTTTTGTCCTTGGAGTTGTTTTTCAGACGAATATTCTTGTTCGACCAAGGTAATGTTCTCTAAAAACTCCGTTAATTTAGGATAGGCAATTGCCACTGAACGAAGTTCCTTAATATTCTCAAGCCGCATGGCATCTTCTTCATCGTTTTTATCATAGAGATCAAGATAATCAGTGACTTTAAGAATTTTATCGAGAAGATCTATAGTCGTTAACACGTCATTGCGAGGAGTTTGCGACGTGGCAATCTCGTTATTGTCAGTAGATTGCTTCACTTTACCTAAGGTACTAGGATCGTTGTCCGTCGCGTTCGCAATGACGGTATTTGTTTGGTAGTCCCCTAGTAACCAAGCTTCGATGTCTATTTCTTCATGAGGTGTTTGTTCATTTGGTTGATTTTTCTTTTGCTCACTTTCTATAAAATCGAGAAATTTTTTCAGTCTTCCCTTCCCTATTTTCTCAAGTCGTTTGTAGGCAATCAGATCACTGGTATTCCCAAAATAGCGAAGGTAAGAAACAACGTCTTTTACTTCTTTTCGTTCATAAAACCTTGTCCCACCAATCAAAATATAGGGAATCGCGTGGTGAAGGAAGGCTTCTTCGATCACACGGGATTGGGCATTAGTTCTATAGAGAACTGCCATAGTATATAACTTGTCGTGACCGATCTCGTTAATATTACGAATAATATAATCAGCTTCATCCTGTTCATTATTGGCTTCATAGACTTCAATTTCTTCACCACTTGGGTTCTCTGTCCATAATTTGAGCACTGGATGAGATGTATTGTGACTAATGACACCAGAGGCTGCATCAAGAATTTTTTGGGTTGAACGATAATTTTGGTCAAGTGAAAAAGTTTTTGTTCCAGGAAAATCTGATTGAAAGCGCATGAGATTGCGGTAATCTGCGCCTCGCCACGAATAAATACTTTGCGAAAAATCACCCACCACACAAATATTCTTATATTTATCAGCTAATAATTTTGTAAGTACATACTGTGCTCGATTGGTGTCTTGATATTCATCGACAAGAATATATTTAAACCTATTTTGATATTTCTCAAGGAGTGATGGATTATCTTTAAACATCTGTACAACTTTAAAGATGAGGTCATCGAAATCAACTGCATCACATTCTTTCATGAGTGATTGGTAGATGGGATAAATTTTCGCCACTGTTTGTTGAAATAAACCTCTTGCGAAGGTTGTGTAATCTCCAGGGCCGAGCAATTCATTTTTGGCCTGTGAAATAGCCCACAAGATGGAGTTTGGTTTAAAATCTTTGGTCGAAATATCTAAGCGTTGCATGGCTTCTTTCACTGCTTCAAGTCGATCCTGGTCATCATAAATAACATAGTCTTGAGAAAGGCCGATGAATTTCCCATCAATACGTAAGAGTCTTGCGCAAAGTGAATGAAAAGTCGATATTAACGGTGTATGGTGTATGGCAGATGGTGATTGGGAAATAAAGTTGAGCATGCGTTCTTTCATTTCTTTGGCTGCTTTATTGGTAAAAGTGATCATGAGGATTTGTTCTGAAGCAACTTGCTTCTCCAGAATTAAATACATGACTTTATAGGTTAACACACGGGTTTTCCCTGACCCGGCACCAGCTAAAATAATCATGGGGCCGTCAGTACGGAGTACAGCTTTTTGTTGTGCAGGATTTAGCTCCTTGAGCAGATTGTTTAACATAGAGTATAATGTATTAATCTCAAAATGCAGAACTCAAATCGCAAAACTATACAGAATATTTAGAATTCCAGATATCTATATGAGATTTGAGATCTAAGATCTAAGATTTGAGTTCATTTATTCTATCACAATGAAACAACTATTTATTGTCGCGAATTGGAAGGAAAACAAAACGCAATCACAAGCTGCTGCTTGGCTTGCTGAATTTTCAATTCTCAATCCTCAATTTTCAAATAAAACGGTTGTGGTCTGTTCCCCATTTACAGCGTTATCTGAAATGAAAAAACATATTGATGATAAACAATTATCAATTTATTTAGGTTCACAAAATATTTCGCAATTTGTCTCAGGAGCACATACTGGTGAAGAGTCAGGTGAAATGCTCAAAGAAATTGTTACATATACTATTATCGGTCATTCAGAGAGACGGAAAATGGGAGAAACAAATGAAATGGTAAATGAAAAAATTGCACGAGCAATGGAAAATGGATTGACACCAATTATCTGCGTTTCGAATAAAGAGCAGACACATAATTTAGAAGCGATTGTTCAGAGTTCACAGGTGAGTGTTAATAGTTCTCAGTTGTTGGTAGCTTTTGAACCGCTTGATGCCATAGGTACAGGGAATGCAGAAGATCCAAAAAGTGCAAATGATGTTGCACAAAAGATAAAAAATAGATTGGGAAATGTGTTGGTTCTCTATGGCGGGAGTGTGACTGCGGAAAATGTGCATTCATTTACTTCTCAAGAACAGATAGATGGAGTATTGGTTGGGGGGGCGAGTTTAGACCCAAAAGCATTTTCAGCTATTATTCAGAGTGCTTAGATAATAGTCGAATAATCCAATAATAGAATAGTCGAATAAGATATGATGCATTCGCTTATTTGTTTATTCGTTTATTGGATTATTTTATTTTAGTTTCCAATCCCTTATACTTAATACTTATCGTATGACACGAAGACATAGAATCCAAAGCCGGCGAAAGTTCTCTGTTCTGCTCAAAGTAGTAGGAATTTTATGTATTGGCCTGGTTCTTCTTGGTATTGCATATATTGTTCCTTTTTTCTTTCGTTACGTACAGCCTGGTATTCATCTGACAAAAACGGCGCATGATCAACGGGTCACTGTTTTACTTCTGGGTATTGGTGGAGGTACGCATGACGGTCCACTTCTCACCGATACGATACAATTCGCCAGTATTGATCCGCAGCATAATACGATGGATTTGGTTTCTCTCCCCCGCGATCTTTGGAATCCGACTATTCAAGAAAAAATTAATGCCACCTATGCAGACGCAGAACAAGATAAACCCGGGAGTGGATTAGCAGCGGTCAAAAAAACAGTCAGTAAAATTATTGGAGAACCGATTGATTATGGTTTCCGTATAGATTTTGGTGGATTTGTCAAAGCAGTTGATGAGGTTGGTGGATTAGATGTCAATGTGACGCGAACTCTCGATGATTATGCATATCCAGTTGAAGGAAATGAAGATGAGACATGTGGACATACACCTCAGGAAATTACTGACTTATCAGCCCAAGTGGCAACCGGTAGTGCTACTGACCTGGATGCCTTTCCTTGTCGATACATGCATTTACATATTCCAGCCGGTATGCAACATATGGATGGGCAAACGGCATTAGAATATGTCCGTTCCCGTCATGCACAGGGCATTGAGGGGTCGGACTTTGCACGGTCTGCTCGTCAACAAAATGTCATCGAAGCTTTTCGGGCCAAATTATTATCAACTGGAACACTGCTTGATCCGGCAAAAATCATAAGTTTATTAGGCATTTTGCAATCCAGTATAGATACTGATATTCCCCAGAGTGATATTCCTGATTTTATTAAACTTGCACAGAAAATGAAGACAGCGAAGATTCACAGTTTTGTGATTGATTATACAAATGATCCAACTGATGAAGGGAATCTACTTATCCAAGGTGATCCGACTGACTTTGGAGGTGCCTATGCCTTAACGCCACGAGCAGGACTGGGTAACTATTCACAAATCCAAGCCTTTGTAGCGTGCAAAGTGGATAATAAAGGCTGCCCCACCCCGACACCAAACCCGACGATAGAAGCGCAGAAGAAATTAACCCCGACAGTAGTAAGTAAGTAAAAGAACAATTTTTGGAGAAATTCAAGGGTAGAGTCTGTCAAAAGATGCTTTCTAAGCATACAGGATCATTTAAGCACTTGTCTCGATTTTCTCTAAGATATTCTTGAGAATATCCCCAATAATCTATCGAATAACCGGCATTTAATGCTTGGTTTTCTGTACAAAAATATGTCTTTTGCTCAAAGATATTCGGTGTTGGATCGTAATTAGTGCTTTGAGGAGTATCATAGTAATGGTCATGCCTTTCTAATGAACTGATACTTGCTACAGTTGGTTGATTTCCACATTTAAGTTCGGCAAAGTAGTAGCGTATTGGAAGAAAGAAGTGCTGTCCATTATGTTCTATGTTGAAATCGCCTAAATAATAAAGCCAGTAGAAGATGAATAGAAGAGTTAAAAATAGTACCGCAAGAAGTATTTTCTGTGGAGAGCTGAGGTGACCTTTGTTAGGGTAGAATTTTTTATTTTGAGATATACTCATATAATCACTCTAGCGTAAATCACATCGAAACTCAATTAATGAAGAAGTATTTATATAAAAGCCTTTTGTTTTACAATCCAACTATGTAGAATTTAATGTATATATCCGCGTATTTCCGTTTTGATATACGACTTTACCTAATTGCTTAAACACAGTTTCTGTCATGGTCGGATATTTCGTTCTCTCAAGATTGCCAACGAAGATGTACTGCACGTTATATTTCTTGAATAATTGTTTGACAGTGTTCACATCAGTTGAGGTATACATTGTTTGCACATCGGCAATTCTGGGTGAAGGGATATCATATGATCCTCGCCACAGCCATTCATGCACTGTCCAGCCTAGAACAGTCGGTAAACCAGTATTACTCGACACTCTGGCATAATCTGTATACGAATCTCCTTGAGCTTCTAAAATGACCGGTTGCCCCTGTATATTTTTATTAATCCAATTGATTGCGTCATAGTCGGTTGGATACAATGTTTGTAGATATTTCGTCCCATCTAGGCCATGATAAGTTTGCAAATTACCATAATATGACATGAAAGCTAAGTAAGGATATAAGGCAACAAGACCGCATAACCAAATAGCAATAAATAACCAAATTGCTGACGAAAATATCTTAATGAAACGTTTTTTGTGTAAGAAGGTACGAAAGATACCGGCAAAACGGGCAAATGTATAGCCACTCACTAACATAAGCATAATAAAGGCTTGAAACACTAATTTAAACATCGTATTTGCCCGATAATAATCAGGATAGATATCTTTGACGTAGAAGAATTCTGGAATAATTATGAGCGTTGTAGAGAGAATAATAAGACAAAGCACAAAGGCATCAGATTGTAATATGGATGAACGTTTCCCTTGGAAGGTAAAATACTTTTTGAAAAACATAAGGATAAAGGAAACTGCAAAGAAGGCAAAGAAACCATAAAGTATCATAAGTTGCCACCAGGGAGATTTTTGGCAATGATTTGGTTCGAATAAGAAAGGACCGATATGTCCAATTTTCGTCAAGAAAGTAGGCGCACAGACAATCCCAATGCCATGAGCGATAGACGAAACACTGAAAAAAATTGAAAAAGGTAAAGAGAAAAGGAAGAATGCCGCACAGATGGCTACTAGCGAATAGCCAACAGTTGTTAGAATATATATTTTCCTCGTTCCCCAACCATTTTGTTTGATTTTCAAATATATTAGAACTAAAAGAGTTAAGAGTAAATAAATACCGCCATCCCAAGCATTCGTCATATACATGACTGCGAGAAGAAAGGATAAAAGCAATATATATTTTATTTTTAAAATTCCAAATTCCAAATTCCAAGTTTCAAATAAATTCCACATCTTAAATTTCAAAGTCCTTGAATTTTGTGTTTTGTGATTTATTATTTGTTTGGATTTTGTGTTTTGTGATTTGGTCATTAATGACAATAGTAATGCGATTGTCGTTAAAACAAAGGGAATGTCAAGAACGTGTCCGTGTAGATCTGAGACGACCCAAGAATAAATTGGAAATTCATGAATGGTATTGTAGATAAAGCGGGTTGCATTGGGATACCAATAACTATTTGGGAAGCCGGAAGGATTGTAAGCTAAATTCCAAAACGGTACAGGGTGATCATTGGAGTATGGTTTGAAAAATGCATAGATGATGTGCAAATTCCCTCCTAATGTGACCAAGAACGCTGAAAGCAATCCGCTGACAATAATTTTGAGGTGTAGTTTTTTATTTTCTTGTAGAAAGTAAATAAGATTCGCTGCGATTGAAAAAGCAGCAGTAAACGTCAAACCTAATATAGTGCCGAGCATGAGATTGAAAGTTATGAGTGAAGGGATGCCACTAAGTTTCGTTAAAACAGCAGTTATTAAATGACCAAAGTAATAATAATTAATGCTGAATGGCGTAAACCACATATCCTTGGGTGGGAAGTACGTTGTCCGAAGAATTGAATTGATAAAGCCAAAATCCATATATTTTTCTAGACCGTGGATGTCAGGAGAAAAAGAGCGAATATAGCTCAGAAAGAAAAGGCCGCACAAAAAGAGAAGTTCTTCAAAAAGAAATATTTTCCAATGGTTTTTTATGAGCTTAAAAAAAGAGGTGGTAAAGAGTAAACGATTTGGGTTTCTCGCAAAACGGATATGGAAGACAATAAACCAAAGGAGTAAAACAAGATAACTTCCCCACTGAGAAAACGGGAGAATATGCAAAGTACCGAGCAAGAAAATTGTGTAGGCGGTAAAACTCATCCCCAACATTTTCGAAAAGATATATCCTTTATCAAAAAAGTGAGAAAAAAATCGACTGCTGAACGAGACAAAGATAAGTCCTACCAAAAGTAAGACCAACCACCAATGAAGAACGAAAAAAATATCAGATAATTGCATATATACGTTAACTTAAATCTCAAAAGTTTATGTTAAAGCAGCTCCAATAGAGTTTTCAGATTTAAGTTCTGAGTTTTAAGATGTTATTTTAGCATATCGTTTAAATCAGATATAGCAGTAATATTCCTCGTTAATAAATGTGATTTCTTTTGTGAGTTAAGCCAAAAAAACTTAGTATTTTTATTTTGTTTGGCGACATATTTTAATAAATGAAAATCGTCATCGACATAGCGATCAATTTTTAATTTCTTTAATACCTCATCTTTAAAGATATGTGGTTGTTTATTTTCAAAATTAAAATACATTCCGTCAAAAATTTTATCAAACCCTCTCTGACTGGTAATTTGTTTGGTTCGTTTTTCTAGAAAACTAAAACGACTGGAGATAAGATAAAGTTTATGTTCTGTACGAGGAATCGCTTCTAAAAACGCAACATTTTTCTTAATTGATTGGCGAAGAAAAGGTATATGGATCAACTGACGCAAAATTTGTTCGGGCCGAGATGGGATACGATAAAGTAACACACCGTTGGACTTTTTTTTATACAGACGGTCAATGACCTTATCTGGAATAAGCGGTGGATAATTAAGAAACACTTTGTCTAAATCGAAACCAAGATTCATAATAGAATAAACAAATAGTCGAATAATAGAATAAGAAAAATATTTGATTCGTTTATTCAATTATTAGATTATTCAGAATTTAGTTAATAGATTTAATATCTTAAAATTCCAATTCACTCTATGGGTTTTGCCTTCTCTATTAAGAATTTCATTTCTATGGTTTTTATACCATTGATAACTCTCTAAAAATAATTCTTTATTTGATTTTTTGGGATGCCAATCCAATAACTTTTCAGCTTTGGCTATGGAAACATAGGATGGGACAGGCATTGTTTTGTAATGCCATTCAGCAATAGGAGATAGATTAAGTTTCTCAAGAAGCGCAAGTAGTAATTGAGATGGCAAAACGGGAAACGATGTTATTTTCGCTTTTGATTTATCAGCTTTAATTACGAATCCTAAATCACTTCGCCAGGTCCCAAATTCTTTCGCTCCGATATTAAATATTTCATTAGAAGCTTTACTGATTAGTGCTTTATAAATCGCTTCTACAACATCAGTTACCGCAAGCAATTGATATTTATTATTTCCATTTCCGAGAATATACACGCGTCTGTTTAAATAAATCGCTTCATACCAAAGTGAAAATACACCGAGCCGTTCAGTGCCGAGAAAAGTTTTGGGTCTAATAATATTGATGTGTAACCCTTTTTGCATATACTCTTCACAGAGTTCCTCACCTTTAATTTTTGATTCGCCATAATAGCCTATCGGATCAAGCGGGCTCTCTTCAGTTTCAGGAAGATGTTTCGGAACGCCATACACTGCAGTTGACGAGATATATACGAGTCGCTTCACTTTATTTTTTAAACTTGCTTCTAGAACGCTTTTGGTTCCATCAATATTAACGTGATAAATAATATCTTTCGTCAGTTGAATAGGAAGAGCTGCAGCTGCATGGACAACATAGGTTTGATTTTTACAGGCTTTTTGTATAGCATTTTTATCGTTAATATCGCCTTTGATAACGCTTACTTTTCCCATGAGATCTTTCGCGTCAAGAGGTGCGAGATCGAAAAGTGTTACTTTCCAACCCAGTTTTAAAAATCTACGTGAGAGGTGTACACCGAGAAATCCTGTGCCTCCAGTAATAAGAACAGAAATCTGCATATTTGAATTTTACTGATATGAGGTGGAAAAAACAAGTCTTAATTATTTGTAAATGTACCTATAAAAAGAACAGGTATATTGTTAGGTTGTAAAATAGTTGTTTTGGGAACAAATCTCAGTGTCGGATACAATTGTTTTGCTTGATCTATATCTTCTTGCCGAAGTGCGAAAAGCTGATTTCGGGTTGTATCTATAATAATTGGATTATGCATAACAGCACAATTTGGACATTGGAAAGTGACATTATAGAATTTTAATAGTTCTTCACCATGATTAAACCGATGCGTTATCAGTAAGTCATCGTATGTATTGTGTTGGGATGTAAATAAAGATACTGTTTGTCTAAAGCCATATTGCCATCCCCAATAATCAGCAGAATAAGTTGGATAGACTAAAAAGTATTGTTGGGTATATTGTAAAAATGAAAAAAGAATCACTGACACGAAACTAAGAATAAGAAATATTTTTATTATTTTTAGTTTGCTAAAATCAATTAGATAAAATATGCCGATTGTCGTTAAAATTTGCCAGGGTACAACGCCAATAATTGCTCGAGTTGCTTCAGCACTTTCATCAGTCGTTAGCATATTACCAGTGGGATAGAGCAAAATCCAGGCAATCAAAACAGACATGATTTTCCATTGTCTTTTTATAATAAGAAAAATAAAACTGAGAACAATAAAGGGTAATTGCCACAGATATAACTCCCCCATTCCTTTTATTGAATGTCTAGAAATAAATTCTCCTGGCATACCGATATCTCCTTTAAAGAAGAGAAAATCAGGAGACAGATTGGTATAATAATTAAATGCAATATGTTGCAAAACTGATTCATTTGCTGGTGGCTGATTGAAAATACTTACTTGTTGGAATCGTGCAAGACCTGTTTTATCTAAAACTGCAGAAAACAATGGGAGTGATCCAATCAGGAATATACTAACGATGGCACAAAAGAGGATTTTTTTTTGCCAAAAAAATTTATATTCAAGAAGAAAAAGCAAAAAAACATAAAGTGGAATAAAAATCCTTCCCGGAAAATAGCTATAAAGCCCCAATAAAAACATACTGGCTGAGAGAAAAAGATAACGTGTTTTTTCTTCTTTACGTAAAAAAAAGTATGTTCCTAATATGGCGAAAAAGACATATGCCATGAGCCCTTCCAGAGCAACGCGACTGAATTGAATATCCCAGGGTGAAATTGCTAGTAATAATGCGGCGCTAAGTCCATAAAGTTTTTTATATTTTGATTTTTTATATAAGATTCCTGTCAAAAGATATATTGCGACAAGGCCAAGCGTTCCGTAGATTGCTGATGGAATTCGAGTACTCCATTCATGCAAACCAAAAAGTGCAATAAAAGGTACTGTCGAGTAAATCTCAACCGGATTTTTATATTCTCCGAAGGCTTTAAAAAAGAAAGGAAACGAAACACCATACTCATCTTTTCCCGTATGTAAAATGCTATATGCGTTGTACCCTATTGAAGCTTCATCACAAAAGAATCCTGCTGGATCGTTTGCTAATTTATAGGTTCGTAGAAAAATTCCAAGGAGTAAAATCAGACTGAGAAGAATTATTGCGTAATACTTTGCTGAGAAGCGGGTTATCATTGTTTCTTGAAAATCATAACTTTCGGATGATCATACACTGTGAAAGACTCATCAGCTCCTTGATCATTAATCGGAATGTTGAGGAATGGAATGGTTGGATAGATCACAAATTCTTTTATCTCTTTAAACGTAACCCCGGGCGCCACAGGTTTTCCGGCAAAAAGATTTTGATAATATTGGTCAGTGATAGGATAACAATGCGGAGGAGCATATTTTTGACAATTGGCTAATTTATGTAAAGGCACATATAAACGATTTGAGGCGATTATAAGATAATCAGATTCTTTTAGTTGTTGATCGACAGATGTCCATTTCTCAGGAGTATCAGGATCATATAATGGAAGTGTTTGTACTCTGTAATTTGAAGCACTCGCCAGTGGTAGTTCGTCATCCCAATGTTCAACTGCTAAGGTCTCTCCTTCAGGAATCATCTGATTAATATAATTTGTCGCCTCTACCCTCATATTTGGTTGACTGTAAATATGCATAAAACTAACAGGCCAAACCAAAAGGACAATAACAAATAACAAATAACAAATAACAAATGACCAACGGCTTTTTATCATTTCCATCCCGAAGGTACTCGTTATAGCTCTAGCAGAGTTTCTTCTAAAGAGGCGCTGCACATCGTTCAGAGTGGCGAAAACATACATCGCGCCGAAGAGACAAAAAAGCGGATAGAGGGGCAGCATGTAACGCATAAACCCTATGGCGAAACTGCCAACAGTTAAGAAATAGGCCCAAAAGAATGCTAAAAGGATGAAGTCTTGTGCCCATTTTTCTTGTTTGCGATGTTTCATAATCGCAATATATGTGCCATAGATAACGCCTAAGAAACATATAGTTGCTAGGATCGGCCCAAGTCCCCACAAAAAAATATTTTTTAATTCATAAAAATAGGGAGTAATGGTGACATATTGTAATGTATAGGGAAATATGAATGCGTTTTTAGTCATTGCAGATTGCGCAAGGGTTTGTTGCCAGAAGTTAGTAAAATCGATAAACGCATATGGTTCTAGGATGGCGTACATTGCTATACCAACGATAAACATAATGAATAAATCTTTTATGAGAGAAAAAAGAAATTTAGGAATATGTTTGAGCCAATGGCTCGGATGAAGCGGATGCTTGATAATAAGTAAGCCAAAATCGGCGATAAGCGTAATCACGACTGATACCAGAATAACGGTTGCGCTAATTTTAGTTGCAAAGGCAAAACCAATGCATGCACCGATAGCCATTGCTTTTAAAAAACTTGCTTTTTCGTAGAAACGAATCAACAGGTACAGGGTAAGAATTAGAAAAAAGGTTAGCTGAGTATCTACCGCATAAAAATGAGAAAGTTGTATCGGTAATACGCTTACAGCATAAAAAAATGCAGCTAGCAAACCTACTCGTGTATTTACTATGCGTCTTCCCAAAAGAAAAAGAATGAACAGCGTTCCTAAATCAAAGCTAGCTGACAGAAAACGACCTAGAAGGTTAATCAAATCATATTGACTGAAAAGTGGATTGGCATAACTCATGAGAAAACCGGTAAATTTCAAAAGATACATAGGAAATGAGCCATAAGCAAAGAAATGTGGATTTAAAGGGCTTTGAGCTGATAAGAACTGCGACCAACTGGTAGGAAGATGAAGCGGAGTAACTGCTAGAACGATTGCTCGTTCATCAGGATGGAGATGAAAGCCTTGATCCCAATTAATGCCAGTCAACCGGAATGCTGCTGCGAGAAAAAAGATGAAAAGGAAAATGAGTTTATGCTTGTAATTCATACACTACTAATAGAACAGTTGAATAGGCGAATAATCCAATAATAGAATGATCGAATATATTATTAGATTATTTTTTGAATATAAATACCTCTGGTCGATCGAACACGTTAGCTGTTTCTTCATAACTAAAGACAGGATTGCCTGCATAAGTAATCGTACACCAAATATCACATGGTGTCTCATAGATTTTTT
>Ga0068855_100001897_pt1 | contig 25930 bp, 31 predicted proteins | sample KBSCornC52_FD_66592 | JGI IMG/M metagenome (GOLD analysis project Ga0068855, IMG submission 66592) | Corn rhizosphere microbial communities from Kellogg Biological Station, Michigan, USA - KBS Corn C5-2 | ecosystem: Host-associated > Plants > Roots > Rhizosphere > Soil ... | reverse complement strand
TTCCCCAAAAATCTCCGAGCGCATGGCGCGCTCAAGCGGCGCGCGGTTCTACTCCGACGGCGTCTTCAGCGACGCCGGCTTGCGGTCGAGCAGTCGGTAGAGCCACGTCAGCCCCGCGGTCGTGCCCTTCGCCGGCCGGTATTCGCATCCGACCCAGCCATCGTAGCGCAGTTCGTCGAGCACCTTGAACAGGTACGCGTAGTTGACTTCGCCGCTGTCGGGCTCGTGCCGCCCCGGAACGCCGGCGATCTGGACGTGGCCGATGTTCGCCGCGTACCGGCGCAGCTTCTCCGTCAGGTCGCCCTCGACGATCTGCGCGTGATAGAGGTCCATCTGCACCTTGAGATTGCGCGCGCCGATCTCGTCGCGAATCGCGTGTGCCTGCGCCTGCGTGGTGAGCAGATAGCCGGGAAAATCGCGCGGATTGATCGGTTCGATCAGGATCGTGACGCCCTGCGCCGCCGCTTCGGTGCATGCGAAGCGCAAGTTGCGCACGTACGTGCGCGCGCGCCGCTCGCGATCGGCGGCGTCGGCGCCATGCGGAACGACTCCCGCCATCACGTGAATGCGCGGGCAATGCAGCGCCTGCGCATACTGCAGCGCGTTCGCAATCGACGCGGCGAACTCGTGCTCGCGCCCCGGCAGCGACGCGAGCCCGCGATCACCCGCGGCGTAGTCGCCGGGCGGCGCGTTGATCAGCACGACCTCGAGCCGATGCGCCTGCTGCTGCGCGACGAGCTCCGCGATCCGGTACTCGTAGGCGAACGCGAATTCGACGGCGCGGAAGCCCGCGTGCGCGGCCTCCGCGAAGCGCTCGAGGAATGGCACCTCGTCGAACAGGAATGTCAGGTTGGCGGAAAATCGCGGCATCGTGCGGCAATCGGCGCGATCGGGGGTGCGCTTCGGATCATGCGTCCCGTTACGATCGTCCCGCCGATTGTGCGCCGACGGCGCGCGCAGGCGCAATCCGCGCTTCCCGTACCGAGCCTGCTCCCCGAGAAAACACGCGACGCTCCCTCCTCAGGGGGCCCGCCGCACGCATGACGGTGTCGTAAAAGTGCAACGGCGGCGGCTTCCGTTCGTCGGCCGGCGAAACCGATCCCCGCGCTGTGGACAAGATGGTGGACAGGCGGTGCAAACAACGGTGATCGTTCGCCGCACGCCGGGTACCGCGCTGTTTTTCCGCGGCTTTCGGCGGCGCCCGCTGTGGACTAAAAAAGCCTTGCGCTGCCCCCACCGACCTACTATGCTTGGTGTCGACAACGCGGTACGGCACAACATATAGTGGGTTTAACGCGAATGTCACATTCCGGCGCCCCCTTGGCGCCAGGTGGCGCACGGGTACGGGGGGACCTGCGCCAGCCCTGCCGGGCCGCTGCCCGGATCGCCGCGCCGCCGAGCGCGCCTCATCCCCCAAGAAAACTGCCGTCGAACGCACCGCGGGCAGGCAGGAAACCAGCACGAAACAGGAGTCGACCCATGCGCACCGCCACGCCTTCCGCCGCTTCCCCCGCCCTGCCGCCGCGAGACCTGATCGCGGGTGAATCCGGAAGTCCTGTCGCGACCACCGCCGACCCGCGTTTCGCGCAGTTCAAGGTGATCCGCCGCAACGGCGCCGTCGTCGGCTTCGAGCCCGCGAAGATCACGATCGCCATGACCAAGGCGTTCCTCGCCATCAACGGCGGCCAGGGCGCCAGCTCGGCGCGCGTACGCGACGAGGTCGCACGCCTGACCGATGCCGTCGTGGCCGCGCTGCTGAAGCGCAAGCCCGACGGCGGCGCGATCCACATCGAGGAGATCCAGGACCAGGTCGAGCTCGCGCTGATGCGCGGCGGCGAGCACGAGGTCGCGCGCGCGTATGTGCTCTATCGCGAGAAGCGGGCGCAGGAACGCGCGCAGGAGAAGCAGAAGAAGGCGCCCCCCGCCGAGGACACGACACTCCATGTGCTCGACAGCGGCGTGCGCAAGCCGCTCGACTTCGAGCGCCTTGCCGATCTCGTCAACGCGTCGTGCGCGGGACTTCCCGACGCCGAGCCCAATCGCATCCTGAAGGCGACGCTCAAGGATCTCTACGACGGCGTGCCGATGGAGGAGGTGCGCAAGTGCGTCGTGCTCGCCGCACGCACGCTGATCGAAAAGGATCCCGCGTACTCGTACGTCACCGCACGGCTTCTGCTCGACGCGCTGCGCTTCGAGGCGCTCGGCGAGGAGGCATCGCAGGCCGACATGCAGACGCGCTACGCCGAGTACTTTCCGCAGTTCGTCAAGCACGGCATCAAGGTCGGCCTGCTCAACGAGGCGCTGGCGCAGTTCGATCTCGAGCGGCTCGGCGCGGCGCTCAAGCCCGAGCGCGACCTGCAGTTCGGCTACCTGGGCCTGCAGACGCTCTACGACCGCTACTTTCTCGTCGACCAGTACGTCGGCGGCCGTCGCTTCGAGCTGCCACAATGCTTTTTCATGCGCGTGGCCATGGGCCTCGCGCTGAACGAAGTTGACCGCGAGGCGCGCGCGATGGAGTTCTACGACGTGCTGTCGACGTTCGACTTCATGAGCTCGACGCCCACGCTCTTCAACTCCGGCACGCACCGCTCGCAGCTCTCGTCGTGCTACCTCACCACGGTTTCCGACGACCTCGACGGCATCTACGAGGCGATCAAGGAGAATGCGCTGCTGTCGAAGTTCGCCGGCGGCCTCGGCAACGACTGGACGAACGTGCGCGCAATGGGCTCGCACATCCGCGGCACGAACGGCAAGTCGCAGGGCGTCGTGCCGTTCCTGAAGGTGGTGAACGACACCGCCGTCGCCGTGAACCAGTGTTTCGCGCCCGACACGCTCGTCTACTCGGGCCGCGGCGTGCTGCCGATCCGGCAGGTGCAGGCGGGCGATCTCGTGCTCGGCAAGAGCGGCACCTACCGCGAGGTGATCGAGCGGCTGGTGTACGAGCAGCACGACCCGATGGTCGCGATCGACGTCAAGCATTCGCTGCAGCCGCTCGAAGTGACCACCGGACATCCGTTCTGGTCGCTGACCGGCGTGCCGCTCGAACAGTCGAGCGAGCGGACGCACGACTGGATCGCCAAGGGCAAGATAGCGCCGCACTGGACCGACGCCGGGCAGTTGCGGGTCGGCGATTACATCGGCCTCACGATCCCCACCGAGGTGACGCCGGTCGACGGACTGACCGAGGACGACGCGCGCCTCTACGGCATTCTGCTCGGCGACGGCCACCTGTCGAAGGACGGCCAGCAGTGGGGCGTGTCTGGCAATCCACTGCGCGACGCGCATCTCGCGTTCGTGCGCGAGTACCTCGAGCGCCGCGGCGTGCATTTCCGCGAGACGTCGCGCGGCGAAACGCATCTGCAGGTGCAGTGGGCTGCAGGGCGCGGCGTCGTGCGCGACGCGACCACCGGCGGCATCGTCGGCACGCCGCACACGATTCCGTTCACGCGGGAAGATCTCTACGACGACGCGCACCGCAAGCGCATCGCGCCGCGGCTTGCGCACCTGTCCCGCCCGCAGACGCTCGCGCTCGTGCGCGGCCTGCTCGAATCGGATGGCGGCGTGTCGCGCGGCGCCGAAATCTATTTCACGTCGGCGTCGCAGCCGCTCGCCGAGGGGCTGCGCTATCAGTGTCTGCGTCTCGGCGTGCCGGTGAGCGGTCAGGTGCGCCAGCGCGACCACACGCACGAGGGCACGACCGAGAGCTCGTCGATCTCGTTTCATGCGCCCACCCGCGCCTTCGACCTGCGCATTCCCGCCGTCCCCGAGATCGCCGCGCTGGTCGGCTGCCGGCCGATCGGCAAGCGCAACTGGCTCACGCTCGGCGGCACGGTGTTCTCGCGCGTCCGCGCCGTGACACCGATCACGCCGAAGCCGCTCGTCGTCGACCTCAAGGTGGACGCCGATGAGTCGTACATGACCGTGGCCGGCCTCGCGCACAACGGCGGCAAGCGCAAGGGCGCCGTGTGCACGTATCTCGAGAGCTGGCACCTCGACATCGAAGAGTTCCTCGAGCTGCGCAAGAACACCGGCGATGACCGCCGCCGCACGCACGACATGAACACGGCCAACTGGATTCCCGACCTGTTCATGAAGCGCGTCGTCGAAGGCGGCGACTGGACGCTGTTCTCACCGGCCGACGTGCCCGATCTCCACGACAGGTGGGGCCGCGCGTTCGAGGAAGCCTACGTGCGCTACGAGGAGAAGGCGGCGCGCGGCGAGCTCAAGCTGCACAAGCGAATCCCCGCCGTCCAGCTGTGGCGAAAGATGCTGTCGATGCTGTTCGAGACCGGGCATCCGTGGATCACGTTCAAGGACGCGTGCAACGTGCGCTCGCCGCAGCAGCACGTCGGCACCGTGCACAGCTCCAACCTCTGCACCGAGATCACGCTCAACACCAGCGCGACGGAGATCGCCGTCTGCAACCTGGGCTCGGTCAACCTGCTCGCGCACATGCACGAGGTCGACGGCCGCTCCGAGCTCGACCAGGCCAAGCTCGCGCGCACGATCACCACGGCGATGCGGATGCTCGACAACGTGATCGACATCAACTACTACGCGGTGGCGAAGGCACGGAACTCGAACCTGAAGCACCGTCCCGTGGGCCTCGGCATCATGGGCTTCCAGGATTGCCTGCACGCGATGCGCGTGCCGTATGGGTCGGCGGCGGCGCTGCAATTCGCGGACACCTCGATGGAGGCCGTGTGCTACCACGCGTACTGGGCGTCGACGAAGCTTGCCGAAGAGCGCGGCCGCTACACGTCGTACAAGGGCAGCCTGTGGGATCGCGGCATCCTGCCCCAGGACACGCTGCGCCTGCTGCGTGACGAGCGCGGTGGCTACGTCGACATCGATGAATCGGCAACGCTCGACTGGGCGGCGCTTCGTTCGCGCATCGCCGAGCACGGCATGCGCAACTCCAACTGTGTCGCGATCGCGCCTACCGCCACGATCTCCAACATCATCGGCGTGGCGGCGTCGATCGAGCCCGAGTACCAGAACATCTACGTCAAGTCCAACCTCTCGGGCGAGTTCACCGTCGTCAACGAGCAGCTCGTGCGCGACCTGAAGGCGCTGGGCCTGTGGGACGACGTGATGGTCGCCGACCTCAAGTACTTCGACGGATCGCTCGCCAAGATCGACCGCGCGCCGGCGGAGCTGCGTGAGTTGTATGCGACGGCGTTCGAGGTCGATACCTCGTGGATCGTCGAGGCCGGTGCGCGCCGGCAGAAGTGGATCGACCAGGCGCAGAGCCTCAACATCTACATGGCAGGCGCGTCGGGCAAGAAGCTCGACGAGACGTACAAGCTCGCGTGGGTGCGCGGCCTCAAGACCACGTACTACCTGCGCACGCTCGCCGCCACGTCGGCCGAGAAATCGACGGGGCGCGGCGGCGAGCTCAACGCAGTGCCGGAGTTGACGGCTGTCGCGTCGATCGGCACTGCGGGACGAGCCGGCAACGCGCTCCCAACGGAGACGGAGCCGAAGTTCTGCGCAATCGACAATCCGGAGTGCGAGGCGTGCCAGTGATCGCCGGCGGCTGCGTTTGCGAGGCCGGCCGGTAAGCGCGCGCCACGGCGATGACCGCGGCCCTCGCGATCCCGCGTGCGCTCGAAGATGCGCCGCCTGCGCGCCAGCGTGAGCGCATCCAGGTGCTCGAGTCGCGTCCCGGCGTGCGGGAAGTGCTGATCATCACGGCGAGCAGCGCAGGAACGGACGCGGAGCGCCACGCCGTGATCGTGCTGGCCGGTGGCGGTGGCGGGTTCGCGGTGACGTTTTCCGACGGCGTTCCATGCGTGCAGGGCGGATTGCCGCTGGCGCAGCGACAGCGGCTCGCGAGTGCGGTCGGCGGTCCGGTCGTCGCGTTGTCACCGCCGACCGATCAGCCGGTGATGAGCGAGGCGTGGCGCATGTCGGAGCAGCACCTGGCCGATCTCGCCGCCGCGGTGGCGTGGACGATGACGACATGGCCGGCGGCGCAGACATGGGTGCTCGGCGTCGCGCACGGCGCGCTTTCGGCCGCCGTCGCGGCATCCAGCATCGAGGGCCTCGCAGGGGCCGTGTTGCTTTCGTGCGCCGACGACGCGCTAGGCCGGTCGCCTTGTGCGGAAGGGATGCGCGTGCTCGCCGTGCTGTCGGGGCGCAATGGCCGCACGCCGCAGGCGCTTGCGCATGCGCGGGCTCGCAAGACGTTCGTAACCGTGCACGACGAGCGGGCCGCTTATGGCGAGGCGGCGAACGGCTCGTGCTTCGGCGGCAAGGAGGAACAGGTGGTGGACGTCGTCGCCCGGTGGATCCTCACCGGCGCGGCGCCCGGAGAGATTCGGTAAACCGGTGCAGGCGACTGCGAGAGATGGCCCCCAAGAGCATTTCGCGGCGGCACCGGGTCGACGGACCCGCGCGAACCCAGACAGGACGCGAAGTTGGCGTGGACGCGCCAGGGACTGCAGGACCGAAAGAGCCGGCAACGGCTCGCAGGCGTTTCCTGGGGGGCGCGCGGCGGCAAGCGCATTGCAGCCGCCGCGCGCCGATTTTTCCCAGGGTGGCTTCCCGTGGTGGTGCCACGTTACGCAGCGCAGTCGTTCGCGCGGCGCGACAGCGGCGACACGCGTCGTCAACTTTGCGGAAAGGAGGCGGATGTTGGCTCGGTACGAGTTTGCACCCCGGCACGTGGTCGACGCGCGCTGGCTCGGTGACTACAAGGTGTGGCTGGAATTCAACGATGGACGCAAAGGCGTGGTCGACCTGGCCGACGAGCTCCATGGAGAAGAGCTCGAGCCGCTGCGCGACCGCGACCGGTTCTGCCAGTTCTACCTGGACTACGGGCTCGCGTCGATCGCCTGGCTCGACGGCCAGGATTTCACGCCGGAATTCCTTTACGACAAGCTGAAGGCAATGCACTAAGCGACGCTACGCGCGCCACGGAAACCCGCCGCCGCCCTGTCGAAAACCGAGGCGGGACGACGGCGCCGATGGCAGGGACGAACGCAATTTCGACGCAACACGAGAACGCATACCGGAGACACCCGCCATGCTGAGCTTCGACGACGACTTCACTGCCCTGCCCGCGCAGCCCAAGCGTCCGCCCGCGCCGCCGCAATCGGTGCGGCCGTCGGTTGGCGTGCTGGGCTCGCCGCGGCTCGCGCGCGAGCCCGTGCACGATCTCGACGCCGAGCAGCAGGCGCTGCAGAACGGATTCCGGCGCGTGCGCGTCGAGGACAAGCGCGTGATCAACGGCCAGGCCGACGTCAACCAGCTCGTGCCGTTCAAGTACAAGTGGGCATGGGACAAGTATCTCGCCGGCTGCGCGAACCACTGGATGCCGCAGGAAATCAATATGCAGCGCGACATCGAGCTGTGGAAGAACCCGAGTGGGCTCACCGACGACGAGCGGCTGATCGTCAAGCGCAACCTCGGCTTCTTCGTGACAGCCGACAGCCTCGCCGCCAACAACATCGTACTCGGCACCTATCGCCACATCACCGCGCCCGAATGCCGGCAGTACCTGCTGCGCCAGGCGTTCGAGGAGGCGATCCACACGCACGCCTACCAGTACATCGTCGAGAGCCTCGGCCTCGACCAGGCCGAGATCTTCAACGCCTATCACGAAGTCAAGTCGATTCGCGACAAGGACGAGTTCCTGATCCCGTTCATCGAGACGCTGACGAACCCGAACTTCAGGACCGGCACGATGGAAGCCGATCAGCAGCTGCTGAAGAGCCTGATCATGTTCTCCTGCATCATGGAAGGTCTCTTCTTCTACGTCGGCTTCGTGCAGATTCTCGCGATGGGCCGCCAGAACAAGATGACGGGCGCGTCGGAGCAATACCAGTACATCCTGCGCGACGAGTCGATGCACTGCAACTTCGGCATCGACCTCGTCAACACGATCAAGATGGAGAACCCGAACCTGTGGACGCCGGAGTTCCGCGACGAGATCCGCGGCCTCATGAAGAGGGGCGTCGACCTCGAATACGCCTACGCCGAGGACACGATGCCGCGCGGCGTGCTCGGCCTGAACGCGCCGATGTTCAAGGAATACCTGCGCTTCATCGCCAACCGCCGCTGCCAGCAGATCGGCATCGATCCGCTCTTCGACAAGGCCGCCAACCCGTTTCCGTGGATGGCCGAGATGATCGACCTCAAGAAGGAGAAGAACTTTTTCGAGACGCGCGTAATCGAGTACCAGACTGGCGGCGCGCTGAGCTGGGATTGAGTTGGCTTGACATTTGGCAAAGCAAACGGCGACGAAAGACCGGAGGATTGTCCGACAACAACCGCTGTAGAGGGAGGACGCTATGGTATCGGCCTGGTGGCTACTGCTCGCGGCAAGTGCGGGAGTCGGTGTCGGCATGCTGCTGACCGCGTTGCTGACGATGGTGACCGGCGGGAACGCCGACGTTCCCGACGAGCATGCGGCGCATCCGCTGAATTAGAGCGAGTCCGTCCTGAGCTCGAGCCTCGGCGCTCCCGCCGGCTCCGGGGGCGCCGAGTTCGGTTTTCGAGAGGCCCGAGGACTCCCTTCGATTCCGCGTCGTGGATCGAGCGAGCGGCGATCGGCGGGAAACACGTACTGCCAGCACCAATCGCGAGCCGCGCTCGCGTATTTCCGCTCGAGGGCTTGCGGCAACTAGACCGCGCCGAATCAGGCACGAAGATCGCGCGGACGGGCGCTCCTTGCTTACCGCCCTATCATCGCTTGCATGCGCCTTAGCCACTGCCACAACTTCCGCGACTTCCGCGAGCTCGCGCGGCGAAGGCTGCCGGGTCCGATCTTCGACTACATCGATGGCGCCGCCGACGACGAGGTGACGTATCGCCGGAACACGGAAAGCTTCGAGCGGTGCGACCTCGTGCCGAACGTCCTGCGTGGCGTCGACACCGTCGATCTGTCCGTCACGATCATGGGGCAGCGCCTCGCGCTGCCGGTGTACTGCTCGCCGACCGCGTTGCAGCGGCTCTTCCACCCCGAGGGCGAGCGCGCGGTGGCAGCCGCGGCTGCGAAATTCGGGACGATGTTCGGCGTGTCGTCGCTCGGGACGGTGAGCCTCGAAGAGGTGCGCAACGCCTACGCGACCCCGCAGGTCTACCAGTTCTATTTTCACAAGGATCGCGGCCTGAACCGCGCGATGATGCAGCGCGCGAAGGAGGCAAACGTCGACGTCATGATGCTGACGGTCGACAGCATCACCGGCGGCAATCGCGAGCGCGACTTGCGCACGGGCTTCTCTGTCCCCTTCCGGCTCACGATGGCCGGCATGCTCGAGTTCGCACGCAAGCCGATGTGGGGGATCAACTACGTCACGCACGAGCGCTTCTCGATGCCGCAGCTCGACGCGCACGTCGATTTCGGTGGCGACGCGCTGTCGATCGGCCGCTACTTCACGGACATGCTCGACCCGTCGATGACGTGGCACGACGTCGCGCAGATGGTCCGCGAGTGGGACGGCCAGTTCTGCCTGAAGGGCATCATGTCGGTCGAGGATACGAAGCACGCGGCCGCGATCGGTTGCACGGGCATCGTGCTGTCGAATCACGGCGGCCGGCAGCTCGACGGCTCGCGCGCGGCGTTCGACCAGCTCGCCGAAGTCGTCGACGCCGTCGGTGACCGGCTCGACGTCATGATGGACGGCGGCGTCCAGCGCGGCACGCACGTGCTGAAGGCGCTGGCGCTCGGCGCGAAGGCGGTGGGCCTCGGCCGCTACTATCTCTACCCGCTCGCGGCCGCCGGTCAGCACGGAGTCGAGCGTGCGCTCGGCTTGATGAAAACGGAGCTCGAGCGCGACATGAAATTGATGGGTTGTCGCACGATCGGTGAGCTTTCGCGCGACAATTTGCGCTTTCGCTGACGATGTCGCCGACATCGAAGGAGGCGCGATGAGCGAGCCAGTCGTGCGGGCGATTCGTCCCGACGTCGAAGTGATCCACGGAGGCAACTGATCTTGTTGTCCCGCAAGTCATCAGGGCTTGGACCGCGCGCACTCAGCCAAGTGCTTTCGCCAGCATGCGTAGTGGCCTGCGGGATCTGGGTACGAATCGCCTGAGTACCAGCCGCTCATTGAATTGCGTCGAAGCGCCGGAACCGGCGTGCTGCTTGCACTGGAGGGCGCATGAAGCGTGCGCCGCCTAACCACGTATTCAACCGGACCCGCGAGTACGCGCTTTTCCACGTAGCGAGCGTCGGTAGTCGCGGGCCGGTTTAACTTGGTCTTTTTAGGCCGCACAAAGAGGGGAGTGCCATGCTCACCGGTTCATGCCATTGCGGGGCAGTAAAGATCCAAGTCGAACGCAAGCCACGGCGCCTCACTAGCTGTAACTGCTCAATTTGCCGTCGCCACGCGGGACTATGGGGCTACTACGACAAGAGCAAAGTGAAGATCGTGGCCCGCAGAGGTGCGCTCGACCGTTACGTTTGGGGTGACAAGTACCTGGCCCTTTGTAGATGCGCTAGCTGCGGTTGCGTAACGCACTGGCGACCCATCGGTCGCACTGGCAACAGAATGGGTGTTAACTTCCGCAACTTTGACCCGTCCGTGATTGAGTCAACTCGGGTTCGGAGACTGGATGGTGCCAATACCTGGAAATTCTTGGACTAAACGGCGTCCGTCCATGCGCTGGGGCGACCTAGCAAGCCGTTCAGCCGATCGTTGGGCGCCATGTGGTTTGCGCCGTAACGCAGAAGAGTGTCAATGACCAAAGAACTGGACCTTTTCCTTTTTTGGGGAGTTTGTCGATGCCGGCGGCCTTATGTCTTATGGAGCGAACTCTGCTGACTTGCATCGGCACGCCGCGACCTACGTGGGCAAGATCCTCAAGAGTGCCAAGCCCGGCGACCTGCCCGTCGAGCAGCCGACCAAATGCGAGCTGGTGATCAACCTAAAAACAACGAAGGCACTGGGCCTCACGATCCCTCAGTCGGTGCTGGCGCACGCGGATGAAGTAATTCAGTCAAATGCCGTGAGGATTAACCCCAACCCGGCGGCAACCGGACGCGCCGATTCATGGCTTCTACTTGGCGAGGGTCGGCACTCGAACATTCTATGATCGGTTTTCCATGCCTCGACAAAGGCTATCCTGCGATGAACCGTCGGACATTCGTCACCCTCGTCGCTGCCAACTGTCTGCTCGAGCCACGCGCGATTCGCTCACAGCAGACTGGCAAGGTCCTCAGGATTGGATTGCTGGCCCCGGTGACTGGACCCACAGCTGGTGACCGGATCCTCGTTGAAGATCTCCGTATCAGCCTGCGGGAATTGGGCTGGGTAGAAGGACAGAACCTCTCGATCGAAATCCGTTGGGCGGGTGAGAATCCGCAGCGGCAGCGCGAACTCGCCGCCCAACTCAAAGCGCTTCCAGTCGCACTGATCCTTGCTTTCGGCACGGCGAGCATCCGCGCAGCGCGTGATGGTGCTCCTGGTCTGCCCGTCGTCATGATCAACGCGGGGGACCCGGTGGGCGCGGGATTCGTGGCGAGCCTGCCCCGGCCAGGCGGCGACCTGACCGGCACATCGGCGGCCGGCGAAGAGGTCCTGTCCAAGCAAGTGGAGCTGCTGTCGGATGCCGTCCCGAAACTCAAGACTGTCAGCGTGCTGATGAACAGCGCCAACCCTGCCAATGGGTTCTTCATCAATGCAATGTCATCGCGCGCCAGGATTCTTGGCCTCCGCCTTGATCGTATCGATGTGGCAGCGCCAGGCGAAGTAGATGGTGCCGTTGCGCGCGCCAAAGGCGGCGCACTCGTGGTCGTGACCGACCCGATGTTTTTCCGACACCGTCTCCAAATCGCCGGGCTGGCCCTCCGTTCCCGGGTGCCGTCGATCTTCAGCGGCCGCGAGTATGTCCAAGCCGGCGGTTTGATGTCCTATCTTTCATCCAATACGTGGCACTGGCGCAGTGCAGCCAGCTTCGTCGACAAGATTCTCAAGGGTGTGAAGGCCGCCGACATTCCCGTGGAACAGCCAACCAAGTTCGACTTGGTGCTTAACCTCAAGACCGCAGCGGCACTCGGGATCACCATCCCGCAATCGCTGCTACAGCGCGCGGACGAGGTGATTCAGTGACGGATTGCTCCGGCATTCGCAGGTTTCGCGCTACTCGCCACAGCCTTCACTACCGCTTCTATCAGACCAACCAATTCATTCGACCGGATCATTACAAACGACGGTCCCGTCGATAGTTCAGATTGGCGACTCGAAAATCATGATCAGTGAGGCTGGCGAGCAGAGGCCGAATGCCGCATTTCTCCCCGTGTACGTCGCTGATGCTAACGCAGCTTATCGACGTGCACTTGTGCCCGTTTTATGCAACTCGAGACCGTTGGAGCGGTGAGGTCGTGCAGTGTACAGATCGACGACTAACCCAACGTTCGAGCGGACCACGAACGGCGACGCTCCGCTTTCGCCGTTCGTGGTCCGCTCAACTTTCACGTCGGGCCGCTTGCCGATGCTGAACGGGTCCTATTTCTCAGCGGTACTCTTAGGTGGCGCCATTGGGGGCGCGCTGGACATTCTCTTCGCCATCTCGTTTGCCGCATATAACGGATTCGCTCCCGTCCGTCTGCTGCAAACCGTCGCAAGTGGCTTACTGGGTGTATCCGCATTCGCGGGCGGCGTTCCCGTAGCGGTGTTGGGCCTTGTCCTACACTTTGGCCTGTCTTTCTTGTGGGCAACTGTTTTCTCGGGGTTGGCGTTGCTGGCGCCATTTCTGATCCGCTACCCGTTTGTAGCCGGTGTGGGATTCGGCGTGGCCGTCTTCCTTGTTATGCGCCTCGTGGTACTGCCCCTTTCCGCCTTTCCGTATCCGGTTACGTTCGAGCCACTTGCCACCACCTTGGATCTGCTATCACACGCGCTGTTGTTTGGTTTCCCCATCGCTTTGGCACTGCGAAAGGGTCTAATCGGTGTATCGTCCGCGGCCTAACCCGGCGTTCAACCGTACCCACCGGTACGGACCTTCCGCTTGGCAATTGCCTCTGGCGGCAAGCCGGTTAACTTGGTCATGGTAGGCCGACATCCGAACATGCGAGAAGAGAATCATGAGCAAGGTATTCGTCAACATCGGACTTAGCCTCGATGGCTACATGGCACCGGAAGGAATGACCATGGAGAATCCGGGGTACAAGAACTGGGGCGCTAAGTGGGGTGCGCTCATGGCCTGGCTCCTCAATCAACAGTACTTTCGCGAGAAACTCAAGCTCGGACCAGGGGGAGAGACAGGCCCGGTCAATGACTTGGTTCGCAGCACCACAGAGCGCATCGGTGCCAACATTATGGGCAAGCGAATGTTCGACCAAGGCGAGCGCGCCTGGCCAGATGAGGCTCCATTTCACACACCTGTATACGTTCTTACCCATGAGAAACGCGAATTCTGGGTGCGCCCCGGTGGGACGACTTTTTACTTCATCAATGACGGGCCGGAGCATGCCCTGGAGCTGGCTCGGGAATCCGCAGGCAGTCGTGATACCCGTATCGCGGGTGGAGCGGATGTGATCCAGCAGTACCTTAACCTGGGTGTCGTCGACGAGCTGGAAATCGCCTTGGCACCCGTGTTGTTCGGCGGCGGGCGACGTCTCTTCGAGCACCTACGCGAGCCCGGGCCGCAGTTTCGCATCGACAAGGTTCTTGATAGCCCAGCTGCCACACACTTGCGCTATGTGCGTCAGTGAGGGTGGCCTAACAACCGGCTGTAGCGGACGGTCCGCTGCGCGCCCCGCCGATGAGCGTTGGACGTCATCGACGTTCGTCTCGTCACCAATCGGTCGGCGTGCCGATTACCTTCAACGTTATGCCGCAGAAGACGCGCCAACCCCCGCACTCACCGCACATCAGAGGTTCACATGAAGCGAGTTACCGGCATCGGCGGCATCTTCTTCAAGGCAAACGACGCACCTGCCTTGCAGGCTTGGTACAAGCGTCATCTCGGCATCGATGTTCAGGAGTGGGGCGGTGTCGCGTTCACCTGGGCTGACTCGGAGGGCAAGCCCACAGGCGGAACAACCGTCTGGTCCGTCATTCCGGAAGAAGGCGGTCAGTTTGCTCCAAGCAAGGCACCGTTCATGGTCAACTACCGCGTTGAAGACCTGGACGCCGTGGTCACGGCGCTCAAAGCGGAAGGATGCGATGTCCTCGACAAGATCGATGACTCTGAGTACGGTAAGTTTGCCTGGGTCATCGATCCTGAGGGAAACAAGGTCGAATTGTGGCAACCACCTGCCGGTCAATGAAGCGCGCGCACGCTACCTGCGAAAGTCTGCGGCCTAACCCCGCGCTCAACCGGACGCGCCGACACGTGCTTTCGTTCTCGTCACCAATCGGCCGGCGCTCCGGTTGTCTCCAACGTCATGGCGCATGGCAGCAGTGGTAACTATTCGATGCACCCGGAACCTGCTCCGCCGTTTGCGCGCTGAACCTCCGCAGTCCTCTACTCCTCCGGCAACATCGCTCGGCGACTGGCACGCAATGAGCAGCGTGGTCCTCGCTCCGACGAACAATCGGCGCATCCTGGGATGCATGCGCGACGCCGAAACCGCTCTTGAATACGCTATCCATTCTGGCCGTTATGCTTCGCTTGAAGACCTACAGTGGTATTTGACGGATCGCGATCGGTTGTGACGACTGGCCGGTTATCCTGAAATCTTGTCAGGCGGCAAGCACCTGCAACGTGCGTACAATTGGGATCACATGAGCGTGCGAAGCAACGTTACGGGCATCGATCGAATCATCGCCCTACTTCTGGCGTTCATTTGGTCGTGCGCCGGAATCGCGGGAATTGTCCTCGCCTCCGTCGGCGGCCGCTGGTTGCTTACACTGCCGGCACTGTTCGCGCTGTGTTACGCGATGCTATGGCTTCGCGTGTTCGCGCGGGCGCGCTTGGTGAGTTGGGGCAATCTGGCCTTACCATGGCGCATTCGCTAGCTGCTCGCGCTGACTTAGCCTCATCACGACTGAACGACTCGTGTCCGACGAACCGAATTACTGGTTTCCCGCAAAGCGGTACGGCTGGGGATGGGGTTTTCCCGCCACGTGGCAGGGATGGGTGGTAATTGCCGGCTACGTTGGTCTAATTGGCGCGGGTGCCATTATCATCTCCCCATCCATACATCCGGGCTTGTTCTTGGCCTCTCTGATCTTTCTCACCCTGGTACTCATCGTCATTTGCTGGGCCAAAGGCGAACCGCTGCATTGGCGCTGGGGCAAGCGGAATGGGGCCTAGCCTTACAGTCAGCCGGACACGCCAGGTCATGCCGTCCCACTCGCGAATGTCAGCGCGGCGTGCCAGTTACCTTCAACGCCAGGCCGCAACGCCTCCGCACTGCCGCTGCCTCGCTCAACTTCGGTGGATTCGATGTCAACTCGCTCCGGTACCGCTTCCGTTCTCCTTGTCGTCGATGTCCAGGTCGGAGTCGTTGCGGCAGCATGGGAACGTGAGCGGATCGTTGGCAATGTGGCTCTCGCAGTTCGGCGAGCTCGCGAAGCCAGCATTCCCGTGGTGTGGGTACAGCACCACGACCAAGACCTGAAGCGGGACGCGCCCGAGTGGCAGTGGGTGCCAGAGCTTCAGCCGGCTGATGGAGAAGCTCGGGTCTACAAGAGCTTCAACTCCGCCTTCGAAGAAACAGACCTGCTTGCCATCCTGGATAGACAGGGAGCCTCTCGTGTTTTCCTGGCCGGTGCGGCCACGAACTGGTGCATTCGAGCGACGGCGTACGGGGCGTTGGATCGAGGCTTCGACGTCACACTGCTCAGTGACGCTCACACGACCGAGAACATCGAACTGAGTCCGGAGCGCGTCGTCGATGCGCGGTCCGTCATTGATGATCTGAACATCGCCATGCGCTGGCTTAGCTACCCCGGCAGAGTCAATGCAGTGGCCACGGCAGCCGAGGCAGACTTCGGTGGAGCGGTCGTTTCGGCCTGACCCCTCGGTGGAGCTGACTTGTAACGGCATGGCACTGCGAGCCGCTCGCGTCGAACGTCAGGCGGGGATCCCATTCCCAAGCGTCGCAGGAATCATGGCAACCAATCAACCGCCACCGAAGAGCATCGACGAATACATCGCCCTGTTTTCGCCGGAGGTTCAGAGCATTCTCGAACGGATACGATCGACCGTCGCCAGCGCGGCACCCGAAGCGAAGGAGACAATCAGTTACCGAATCCCGGCATTCACTCTGAACGGTGCTTTGGTGTACTTCGCTGCATTCAAGAACCACATCGGGTTTTATCCGCCGGTCAAAGGTCATGAACGGCTGGAGAAGGCAATTTCTCGCTATGCGGGAGAGAAGGGCAATCTGAGATTTCCGCTTGATCAACCGATCCCGTACGGCCTGATCGAGCGAATTGTGAAACATCGAATGAAGGAGAACATGGCCACGGCAGCGTCGAAGAAGAGGAAGAAGCCGTGAAGCGACGGCTGCTGTCATCTACCTTGGCGCAGCAGCAAATTGTGTATATTTATTTTTAGACCTCGACCACCGTCCGATGCGCGGGCTTGAGCTCAAGATTCCTCCCCCAATCGTGGCGCTGCTCGTCGCGGTTGCAATGTGGGCCATTGCATTGACGGCCACACGCATTGAAATGACCCCACTCGTCCGTTTTGGCGCAGCCCTCGTATTCGCGATTGCCGGGGTCGGCATTGGCATCTTGGGTGTTATAGGCTTTCGCCATGCGCGCACGACCGTCAACCCGATGAAGCCGGAAGCCGCCTCCTCGCTCGTAACTTCCGGAGTCTATCGTTTCACGCGCAATCCAATGTATCTGGGTCTGTGCCTCGTGCTGGTTGCCTGGGCACTATTCCTATCTTCCCCTTTGGCGTTCCTGGGACCTATCCTGTTCATTGCCTATATCACCCGGTTTCAGATCGCACCTGAGGAAACGGCGCTTTCTGCGATCTTTGAAGAAGAGTTCGCCGCCTACAAAGCGAAGGTGCGCAGATGGATTTGAAACCCACGAATGTGACCACCATCATATGAACGCCAACAAGATTACGGTTCGCGTAACGGCAACCGGGCAAACCCTGGATGTCGTCGTTGTGAGTATGCGTGCCGATGGAATTGAGATTGTCCTCGGCGAAGGCATTCACAACGTGAGATGCCGGCTCACGCCCACTCGCAACGGGATGGCCTATGTTGGAAATGCAATGGGCCGGGAAATCGTCTATGAACGTCCGCGGGGCGAAGTAAGCGCTGATCTCGAGCGCGCCAACGCTGGACCGCGCCATTTCAAGCGACCCTAGCTATGCTCCGCCATCGTTGGCCGGCAATCGCGCTTTGTGCCGGGACGATGGCTTTCGCCAGCGGACCCGTCCCGCTATATGCTGCAGCGTGGGAAGCGATTCCAGGTTTCTCGGCCACTATCGTCATCGAATCAGATACTCTGGCTCCCTCCACCCCAGCTGCGGGCGCGAGCGGTGTCTGGGTCCGATACACCCCCACGTTGTCGGTCGACTGCTCTCCCCCTCACGGTTGCTACGCCAGCTGGCAGCGCATTTATTACAAATTCGGCTGTGCACCCCGCTATGCGGTCGTTGCCGAGCGGATCTCGATGGACCTCAATGGTGCGGTGCTCAAGCACGAGGCGCCGGAAAACTATGCGGCCTCCACTGACGAAGCAGCCAATCGCATATTGAACGAATTTTGTAGTGCTCGCGAACGCGACTGATCTTTGCATAAGCGCGGCTTGCTGCAAGCCACTTTACCTTGCGTCTGATAGATCGGAGTTCCGCAGTGCGGACAGGAGAGCACGATGAGCGACGGAGAAGTTGCACCTGAGACGAAAGGTATTACGGTGAAGTCGCTTGCGACAGTGGATCTTGGTCCCGAGATCGAGGGCATGGCCGGTCGCCAGCTTCGAATGCGAATGGTGACGATCGAGCCCGGGGGCGTCTTCGGCCCGATACACGACCACAAAGACAGACCCGGCATTGTCTACATCCTGCAAGGAACGATCACCGACCATCGCAACGGAATCGCCACGGCCTATGGGCCGGGAGTGGGCTGGCCCGAGGACAGGAACACCAGACACTGGCTCGAGAACAGAGGAGCGATTGCGGCGGTGGAGATCTCGGTCGATATCGTCAGGCAGGAGTAAGGTCGCGCCCGGCCGCGGCAGCTATCGAAATCGCGGACGTTGCACTCGGTCACTTGCGAAGCAACCACCTGCTTCGCGTGCTGTCGCCCGAGGAAATGCATGCGGCTTTCCGGTAGGCGGCCACGGCCCCGAACATCGCTCCGAAGCCCGCAGCAGCCTGACGGCCGCGCCTTATTCGTATGCCCGCTGCGGTCCGATGTTCCGCGGATCGCGGGTGTCGTGGCGAAGGACGCACTCGAAGCTCGCGGCATCGTTCGGATCGTATCTCTTGCCGAGATACTCGGCGCGCTCGGGGAACGGGCAGAGCGGGCGCTGAAATTGAACGCCCTGGGCCGCGACGTTGTTCACGTAATGCGTGGCGATGATCCGGTCCGGAGCAATGCCTCGCTCCCGCCATTGCTCGAGCGCCTTCACGAGATCGTGATCCTCGTCGATCACCGGTCCATTGGTGGTGCCGTTGCCAAACGCATTGGGACCCGGACCGCCGCCGCAATGCGCCATTCCCGGGGCCATGAAGACGCGGTAGAAGTCGCGCGGATCACCCATCACTTCGGCTACCTTCCGATAATAGTTGAGACCGTTCTGCGGAGGGATAGCCGCATCCGACCATCCGGCGTACTGGATCAACTTGCCTCCGTGCGCCTTGAAGGCGCCAAGGTCCGGATTCACCGAACTGAGAATGGGCTGCAGTAGCTGCCGCGCGGCGGCGTCCTGCTGCGCGACGTCGATCGACAGATAGTCGCAATTCGCTACACCCTGCATCAATGCGCATCCGAAACCGAAACCCAGCGTGTACTGGGCACCTGGCGAAGTGGGCGAGCTGCCGGTGATCCAGCTGGTCCAGCCGCCCGGCCCCGCCTCGCCGCCGGGTTCGAGGCCGGGGAACAGGAGCGTCGCACCGTCATGCGGACCTTCGTAGAGTTTCTGCGCGGCATCCACCTGCGCCGGCGTCAGACAGGCGTCCGAATCCTCGCCGCGCTTGCACCGGACGTGCTTCGGATCGAACTTGCACTCGCGCGGATCGTTCAGGAAGGCGTCGGCCGCTACGCCCCCGTCCTTCCCAACGCATTTGTCCAGTACCGCTTCCGTCAGTGTGGCCAGTTTGCTTGCTGGAATGTAGGCGTCCGGAACACCGTTCGTTTGCGGGCCGGTGAGCGTCGCCTGCATGTCGTAGAGATACGAGGCGCCGAACTCGCCCACCTGGTCGTTCACCGGCGATCCCACGATGATCCCGTCGAAGTCGCCGGGAAACCGCTGTGCCTCCTGCAGCGCTTCGCGGCCTCCGTCCGAGCATCCGACAAAGTACGAGTAGCGCGGCGCCTGCCCCATCAGCTCGGCGATGATCGCCTTCGAATTGTCGCCGGTGGCCTTCACCGCCCGGTATCCGTAGTCGAGCAGGACGTCCATGTTGCCGATGAATGCCGGAGCTCCGGGCGGAGGCCCCGAGGTGCCGTCGTCCGTCCCCGCCGCGGCGTAACCGCGTGATGTCGCGTTCGCGATGGCGCCCAACGGGATCGAACCCGCGAAGCCGCCATTTCCAACCTGCTGGTATTTGCCGTTCCACAATTCGCCAGTCGGGATCCAGACCTCGAACCGCACGTTCGATTGCGGCCCCGGCTTGATCGTCCCTGCCACCCGGCAAATATCCACTGGAGCCTTCGTGTTGCCGGACACCGTTTCACCGGCCACGTACGTTTGAGCCACTGTGATCGTTGTGTTCGGCAACGCGAGGCTGGCGATGTCCGTGCAAGTGACTGCCGACGCAGGCGCCATATGCAGCATGACCGCGGCGAACGCCAGCGGCGGCACGAAGATCCTCGGCTTCAACTGGTGCGAGAGCGAACGGCAGGATTGCATCTTTTCCTCCTGATACTTCGATGGAAGAGGCGACGTATTTCTATGCTCAGCCCGAACCAGTGTCAACACTTGCAGCGTCGTACAACTGTCGGAACATCCGATCCGTCTCGCAGCTTCGATGGCGCGCCGTCAGGGTTGCCGGATCTTGTGATCGGGACGCTCGAGGAGTCGCCGCGGCCAGACGCACCGACGTCGTCTTCGTCGAGACGGATCTGCAGGACGGACCTGCAATCGCGCGGTAGAATCGACGCCCTGGTTTTATCCGTATGCCGATTCGGTGATGATTGGAGCGAGTGCCATGAAGACGAGCGAGTCGCAGACGACCAAGTCTCCTTCCCAGCTCATCGACGCGAGAATCGACGAGCTCGATGACTGGCGAGGCGAGATGCTCGGGCGTCTCCGTGCCCTGGTCAGGGAAGCCGATCCCGACGTCGTCGAGGAGTGGAAGTGGAGAGGCGTTCCAGTGTGGTCGCACGACGGATTGATCTGCACCGGCGAGACTTACAAGAACGTCGTGAAGATGACCTTCGCCAAGGGAGCGGCCCTGAAGGACCCTTCCGGCCTGTTCAACTCGAGTCTCGACGGAAACACACGGCGTGCGATCGACTTCCACGAGGGCGAGAAGATCGATGAGGCAGCGCTGAAGACGCTCGTGTGCGCCGCCGTCACCCTGAACACGTCCAAGGCCAAGCGGTGATCCACCGGGCCGATACTTCCTCGCGAACGCGCTGACGTCTTTCCATTTCCCGACGTCGCCGGCGTGGCCGTTGACTTCGTCACCGCTGGCACGACGAGTCAGAGCGGCGGCAACGAGGTGCTCTGCTCCGGCACCGCCGTCATCGTGCAGCGAAACGGCGCTTGAGCCTCTTCGCCCGGATGCGCGATCGCATCATTCAGGTCAAGGTCAAGCCGCGCGCCCGGATCAGCGCGATCGAGGATGCAGGCGATGGAACGTTCATCGCTTACGTCAAATCGGGTCCTGTCGACGGACGCGCGAACGAGGAGTTGACCGAACTGGTGGCGCGCCATTTCGGCTGCAGCAAGGCGGCGGTCTCGATCAAAAGCGGTGCCTCTGCGCGCACGAAGTTGCTGCGCATCGTTGGACGAGAGCCATGAATCTTCTCGTGAACGTGGATGTCGATGACCTGGAGCGGGCGATCGCGTTCTACTCCAATGCGCTCGGGTTGCGATTCGAACGCCGGCTGTTCAACGGCATGGTCGCCGAAATGAGCGGGGCTTCGTCGATGATCTACCTGCTTACCCACCCGGCGGGAAGCCGCGCTTCGCCCGGCGCATCGTCGGTTCGCACGTACGAGCGGCACTGGACGCCGGTCCATCTCGATTTCGAGACGGAAGACGTCGATATAGCGGTCACGCGTGCGGTCGAAGCCGGTGCGAAGCTCGAGGGCGGCGTTCAGCGCTTCGGCTGGGGCCGGCTTGCTACGCTCAGCGACCCGTTCGGTCATGGTTTCTGCCTGCTGCAATTCAGCGATCGCGGGTACGATGCCGTTGCCTGATGTGCAGGAGACTCGAGCATGACGGAACAAGACACGAAGGCCGTTGCCAGCCATTGGGCGCGCGACGACATCTACGCCAGGATCGTGGCAGCGCTCGAAAAGGCGGGAAAGTCGCTCGATCACCTGACGCTCGACGACCTGGCGCCCGTCGATCACGTGCACGCGCGTGGATTCGTGGCGACGATCGAGCTGGCCGACCGGCTTCCGATCGCACGGGGGCAGCATGTCCTCGACATCGGCTGCGGCCTGGGCGGTCCCGCGCGTTACGTCGCGCAGCGATTCGGGTGCCGCGTGAGCGGCATCGACATCACGCGGCCGTTCGTCGAGGCCGCCAACAAGCTTACAACGCTACTCCACATGGAGAATTCCGTGCGCATCGAGCACGGCGACGGCCACGCACTGCCATATCCCGACCGCCATTTCGACGGTGCGTATGCGCAGCACGTCACGATGAACGTCGCCGGGCGCCCGGCGTTCTTCGCCGAGGCCTTTCGTGTGCTGAAATCCGGCGGCTTCTTTGCGCTGACCGAGCACGCCCTCGGCGCGACCGGCGATCCGTTCTATCCGGTGCCGTGGTCTGAGGACGGCAGCCGATCGTATCTGGTGACACCCGAGGAAACGCGCGAATGGCTCGAAGAGGCCGGATTTCGCGACGTCACGATCACGGATACCGGGCCGAAATATCTCGGCGCTTACCAGGCGGTCGTCGAGAAGGCGGACAAGGGCCAGCTCCCCGTGCTCGGGATCCACGTGCTGATGGGCGAAACCGCTGTGCTGAAGATACGAAACGCGGCACGCAACATCGAAGAAGGCCGCACGCGCCCGATCGAAGTGCATTGCCGCAAGCCCGAGGCTGCGCCGAACCCGCGGTAGCGCCGGCAGACCGCGGACGCGTCCGACGAGTTCACATCCCACATTCAACACCGGAGGCCCTCGCTTGAAACCCATCCTGAACCTCGATGACGTCGAATTCGACGACGTCGAAGAGAACGGGCGCTATACGTCGAGCCGGGGCACGATCAGCGACCTGATCGGGGCGAAGAAACTTGGCTACAACCTGACGGTCCTGCCGCCAGGCAAGGTCCAGTGCCCATTCCACAGCCACCACGGCGAAGAGGAAATGTTCCTGATCCTCGAGGGCGAAGGGGAACTTCGGTTCGGCGAGCATCGCTATCCGATCCGCAAGCACGACGTCATCGCATGTCCGACCGGCGGACCGGAGGTCGCGCATCAGATCGTCAACACGGGCACGCAGACGATGCGCTACTTGGCGGTCTCGACGCTGGTGGAGGTGGAAGCGTGCGAATACCCCGACTCGGGAAAGGTTCTCGTCGTCGCCGGAATGCGCGGCAACCGGGGGCTGCGCAAGATGTTTCGCGGCGATAATACGGTCGACTATTACGACGGCGAGAACGCCTGACCGGTTCCTCGCTCACCGATACTTTTACTTTCGATCCCTAACGACAAGGAGGAAGCATGATCGATACCGCAAGAGGTTCGTATGCCGCGCTCCTGCTCCGCGTGAGCCTGGGCGTGCTGTTTCTCATGCATGGCGTCTACCTCAAGGTGTTCGTCTTCGGCATGGCCGGTATGAGTGAGGGCTTCGCGAGCATGGGACTCCCCGGCTGGTTCGCGTGGGTCGTGATGCTGTATGAAACAATCGGCGGGATCATGCTGATCCTCGGCATCTCCGTGCCGCTGGTCGCCGCTCTCCTGGGCCTTCACATGCTCGCGGCGACGGTGCTCGGCCACGCCGCGAACGGCTGGCTCTTCACGAACCAGGGTGGCGGATACGAGTTCACGCTGTTCTGGGCGATCGCGTGCTTCGCGCTTGCCTTGCTGGGCCCCGGCGCGCATTCGCTGATGCCGGGCCGATCGCGGGCGGCGGCGTGACTGGGTCGTCAGCGGGGTCCGCGCTGCGTGTGCGCATTTCCATTTCACCCGGTTCTTTCGCTGCGCGGTGAACGTCCTGCTCGACAACGTCGTCTGGCACACGCTGTCGGGACCGCACGCGCGCTTCGCGGCCGGCACCGACGTCGCGCGCCGCTACGCGCGCGGTTTCTCGCCGATCGTCGGCTTCCGCGATGGCGACCGGCCCGACTTCGCGGCGCTTGCGCCGTACTGCGAGCCCGGCGAGCACTTTTACTGCGACGGCTGGACGGGGCAGGCACCCGCGGACTGGTGCATCGACGCCGAGTCGACGATGTTCAAGATGGTCTGGGAGCACGCGACACCGCCTGCCGACGAGTTGCAGGACGCGGTTCCTTTGCGCGCCGAGCACGCGTCGGCGGCTCTCGAGCTAGCGCAGCTCACGCGGCCCGGCCCTTTCGGTCCGCGCACCATCGAGCTCGGGGACTATTTCGGCTGCTTCGACCGCGGGCGCCTCGTCGCCATGGCGGGAGAGCGCATGTTCGCCGGCCGGCTGCGCGAAGTGAGCGGCGTATGCACGCACCCCGATTTCCAGGGGCGCGGCCTCGCCCGAAGGCTCGTGGCCAAGCTGATCGCCCGCCAGGTCGCGCGCGAAGAAACACCGTTTCTGCATGTCATGCGCGACAATGCCGCGGCCCACGGGCTCTATGTCAGCATGGGGTTCCGCGATTACCGGGAAACCGTCGTGCGTGTGGTGTCCCGCACGCACGATGCTGCCAGCGCGCAGCGCCCGTCGAACGCGAGTGAGGAAGCGACGTGCTCGAGCTGAGACCGACCTGCGAGCACTGCGGCAAGGCGCTACCTCCCGCTGCAGCCGACGCGCGCATTTGCTCCTACGAGTGCACGTTCTGCGCGTCCTGCGTCGAGACCGTGCTTCACGACGTCTGCCCCAATTGCGGTGGCGGATTCGTCCCTCGCCCGATCCGGCCCTCGCGGGACTGGCAGAACGGCAACTTCCTCGGCAACGATCCCGCAAGCACGAAAATCCGGCACCGGCCGGTCGATCCCGTCGTCCACGACAGGTTCTCGGAAGCCATCCGGCGCATCCCGCCGCAGGCGCGATAGCCGCGGTCTCACCGTTGGGAGCCCACATGCTGATCAAGGGCCGATGCCACTGCGGCAACGTTGCATTCGATCTCGACTGGATCGGCGACACTGACAAGATCCCGGCGCGCGCGTGCGGTTGCTCGTTTTGTGTCAAGCACGGCGGCGTCTGGACGTCGAACCCGCAGGCGACGCTCGCCGTGTTCGTCGCCGATCCGGCTCTCGTGTCGCGCTATGCATTCGGCACGCGCACCGCCACGTTCCACGTGTGCGCACGCTGCGGCGCAGTGCCGCTGGTGACGAGCGAGATCGCGGGACGGCTCTACGGCGTCGTCAACGTCAACACGCTGGAGGACGTCGATCGCTCGCGACTGCATCACGCCCAGGCCCACTTCGACGGCGAGGATGTCGAATCGCGCCTCGCCCGCCGCCGTCGCAACTGGATTCCCGACGTGCGCTTCGGCGGCGCAGCGCGTTCATGAGCGATCGGCTGCCCGACAAGGACCGCCGCGGCCCGGCGGCGAATCGGCGGTCCACCACGAGCCATCGCCTCAGATGTCGTTGCGGAACGCTGACCGGATACGTCGGCCATCCGAAGAAGGCTCGCCGCGGCATGTGCTACTGCCGCGATTGCCAGGCATACGCGCATGCGCTGGCGAGCGATAGCGGCATCCTCGACATGCAGGGCGGAACCGACGTCGTTGCGACGCTGCAGAGCAACGTGACGCTCACGCACGGCACCGAAGCGCTAGCCTGCATGTCATTGACGCCGAACGGCCTCCTGCGCTGGTACGCGAGCTGCTGCAACACCCCAATCGCCAACACCACGCGCAACTACCACATGTCGTACGTCGGCCTCGTGCACACGTGCCTGCACGACGCATCGGAAAGCCTCGACGACGCTTTCGGGCCCGTTCGCATGCGCGTCAACACCCGATCGGCGCGCGCGCCGGTGAAGCCCACGCCGTTCGGCACGCTGAACGCGGTGGCCGGCCTTTCGCTCGCGCTCGTGCGCGCCCGCCTCGACGGCAGCTATCGGCGCACGCCGTTCTTCGATTCGCAAGGCATTCCGGCGACGTCGCCGCGAATCCTCACGCCGGACGAGCGCGCCCGCGCGATGAGCGCTGCCCGATGACGATCGCGCTCGACCCATGCATGACGCGCGAGCTCAGTTGAAGGGAGACGAACACCGATGACAATCAACGTACGCCTCGCCGGCGCGACCGGCTGGGCCGGCTCCGAGCTTGCACGCCGCTCGCGGCTTCGGCCGACCTCGCACTCGTCGCGGCCGTCTCGCGCACACGCGCGGGCCGTGTCCTCGGCGACGTGCTCTCGGAGTCGCGGCTCACGTGTCCGGTTTACGCGTCCGCGGCCGAAGCGCTCGCCACGCCCAGCGAGGTCTTCGTCGAGTACACGAAGCCCGCCCGCGCGAAGGCCAACATCGTGACTGCCCTTGGCCGCGGCGCGCACGTCGTCGTCGGCACGTCGGGGCTTACCGAC
>Ga0068855_100001892_pt1 | contig 25985 bp, 19 predicted proteins | sample KBSCornC52_FD_66592 | JGI IMG/M metagenome (GOLD analysis project Ga0068855, IMG submission 66592) | Corn rhizosphere microbial communities from Kellogg Biological Station, Michigan, USA - KBS Corn C5-2 | ecosystem: Host-associated > Plants > Roots > Rhizosphere > Soil ... | reverse complement strand
CTCGGGAAAAAGCGTATTGAGGTGCAGCTTCCAATCGCCGAACGTGGCGCGCTCACCCTGGTAGCCGTTGTGCATGAAGTCGCGGAATGTCTGACCGGTGTTCGGCAGCGCGTGACCGTTCCGCTTGATCAGGAACATGCCGGCATCGAGCGCCCACTCGACGTAGTCGCGATAGCTCGGCTTCGGGGCGCGAAGCAGCGCGGGGATCAGGCCGGAGCGCGCCGGATCCATGTTCAGCCACACGAGTCCGCGCCGGCTCTTGTAGCCCGAGAGCCGCCCCTCCTCGAACGGTGAATTGGCACCGAGCGCATTGACGAGCGGCGCGAGCTTCAAACACACGACCAGCTTTCGCAGCGCGTCTGCTTCATCCGAGAAGTCGAAGTTGGCTTGCACGGTCGCGGTGCGGCGCATCATGTCGTGGCCACCGCTGCCGCGCGTGGGCAGGTATTCCCGCATGATCGCGTAACGTTGCTTCGGCACCCAGCCGAGGTCACTTTGCCGCGCGAGCGGATGAAATCCGATCCCGAGCCAGGTCAGGTTCATCTCGCTCGAGATGCCGGCAAGCTCGGCCAAGTGGGCATCGAGCTCGCGCCGCGTCTGGTGTACGTTTTCCACGGCGGCGCCGCTCAGCTCGAGCTGAGAGCCCGGTTCGAGCGTGATCGACGCGTTGTCACGATGGAGCGCGATCACGGGACCCTCCGGGGTCTCGCGCTCCTCTCGCCAGCCGTGCGCAACCAATGCCGCAAAAATGCGGGTTACGCCGCGGGCGCCCTCGTAGCCGAGCGGAGCGCCCGTTTGGCTGTCCACGGCGAATTTTTCCGCCTCTGTGCCGATTCGGAACTCGGCACGCGGCTTTTCTGCTTGCTGAAATAGCTCCAACAGGTCGTCGCTGTGGCGGAGTAGGCGCTGGTCGTCGGATGAATCCACTGGGTCTCTGATCTCGTGGGTGGCTAGGCGGCGGCCGGTTGGCGGGATGCGGGCGGTAGCTAACCTGCGCGAGGTTAGTCCTGGTGCCTAGGGCCAGCAGCGCAAGCTGGCGTTGGCGGATCTTTTATTGGGAGCGCCGGGGTGCGTTTACCAGCCGCTCCGACCAGGGTCGAGCTCGGCGTCCGAGCGGCGTAAGGGGATCGACGGGTGCAGCGAGCCCAGGGCCTTCGCCAGGCATCGCGTGTGGGCCTCGGTGGTTCCGGCGCCGCCGCCGATGACGCGCGCGCCGCCCGCGCTGAGATCGACCGCTCGCTCCACCCAACGCTCCGGGTCCGAAGTCTCGTCGTGAAAGCCACGCAGACTGTCGTGACCGGCTGCGAGCAACACACCTGGGACGATCTGGTGACGCTCGAAAGCAACGCGGAAACGCTCCAGACAGGCCAAACCAGAGTCGACCCGCGGCACCTCGAAGAGCACGACTTCCGCTCCGGCTTGCGACAAAGCTTCGGCCAAGCTCGTGGCGCCTCCGCTCGTCGTGAGCTCTTCATGCTCGGCGTACTCGAGCACTGCCCAAGTCGGGAGCTCGGTGCGCGACGCTGCCACGACCGCAGCCATCAGCCCGAGCCGCGAGCCTTGCCCGCGCGCCAAGAGCAGCTCACAACCTGCAGCCGCAAGCCGCTCCGCATGCTCGGCAAATTCTTCGCGCAAGCGCTCGGAGGCGACTGGGCTCACCATGTCCGAGCCCAGTACGCCGGCGACCGCGACGGGTTTGTCGCTCTCAGAAGCGGCCTCGAGCGCGAGCTCCACGGCCCGACCGGTGAGCTGCGCGGCGCGGTGCTGCATGCCCACTTCCGCGAGCGCGCGCGGCGTCGTATCCGCCGTGAGTGCGGAGAGCACGTCCACCTGTGAGCGCACCTCCGCGCGATAATGGTCCAAGACTTCGAGCGGGCGCTCGCGTAACAACGAGCCGAGCGAGCCTGGCGAATCGAGCGTCACCCCGCGCGCCCGAAATGATGCCGCCGTATCCGAGTCGACGACGAGCGGGCGGCCACTGTGCAGCCGATGCCGGATGCGTTCGAAGGTCATGGACGAACCCTCAGCGTATCATCGCCGCCCCGCGCAATCACTCGGCGCTCGATTTTGCCCCGTTCTGGGCGGCAGCTGCGGGAGGTTCGGCGCCGGCGCCGCGACCGGATGCGGCGCTCGCTGCCGCTGGGACTGGATTTGCACCCGCCGTATTGGGTGATTTTGCCAACACGTCGGGCAGCGCGCGCCGTACGTCGCCTTGCGTCAGCGGATCTTGCGCCGCGCGTTCGAGCAAGCTGCGGCCCGCGTCGCCGCCGACTCGGAGCAAAGCTTCGGCGCTGGCGATGACTGCGGCGACCAGCGCCTCGTCATCGGCGGTGGCGCGATAGAGCGCGAAGAAGGTGCGTAGGTCCTCGTACTCGGCCTTGGTCGCGAGCTTCACGAGAGCGCGCGCGGCATGCGCGACATCCTCCGCAGAGTTGGCGGGATCGTTCAAGTGCTTTGCGAGCAACGGCGCGGCGCGGGTTTCGCCGCTCGCGGCCAGAGCATCCGCCAGCGGACCAACGGGCGGCGGCAGCAACACACCCGATACGAAGTCGTAATGGCGTTCGAGCGCGGCGAGCATGAACTCGGTGCCGTTTTTGCGCAGCGCGAGCAAACGCCGCGTCTGGTCGCGGAGATCCGGCGGAATGCGCGGACTGCTCGAGAGGTCGATCAGCGTCTTCGTGACCAGCGGGTCGCTTTGCTTGCCGAGCTCGGCGATGAGGTAGCGTTCCGCCTCCGCCATGTCGGGTTCGAGTTCGTCGAGCGCGTGGGTGATTTGCTGCGCGATGCTGCCGCGACCCGGCGCGCTGGGCACCGGCTCTGCGCCCGCGTCCGCCACGCAAAGCCGGATTTTTGGGCCCAAATCGGCAACGTGTGCGTCGTTGCCCGCGCTGTCCAGAGCCCAGACCTTGCCCGCACTGTCACACACGAAAAAGCCGGAAACCGCCGCTGCGCCGCCCACGATATCGGATGGCATGGAGCGCACCCAAGCGAGCGCGCCGCTCTTGGCGTCGAGCCCGAACAACACCCGAAAGTAACTTGCGGCGAAGGTGCCAGCGCCGAGCGTGAGCTCGGGGCCGCTTTGGGTTGGCGCTGCATAAATGCGGATCTTCGTGCGCGCATCCGCGGTGCTCGGTTCGTTTTGCAAACCGCTCTCGAGCCACACCGGCTTCCCAGGAAGGTCGAGCTTCGGCAAGCCGACGTGGCGAGCTTGGTTCGTGCTCGCAAAGCGAACCTTCTCGTCGAAGCGCACCAAGCCGCGTTCGCCGAAATACAGCTGGCCGCCGAAGTTCACGGCGCGACTGACCTGCTCGCGCGCCAATAGGCGGCCGCTTTCATCGCCGCTCACCATGTTGAGCGCCGATACGTATTGGTTGCTCCAGGGCACGAAAGCGATGCCGCCACGCGCTGCGGGCACGCCCAGCGGCGTTTCCGTCTCAATCGACGAAAGCGTGGCCCCGCTCGGCGAAATCGCCAAAAATCGGCTCATTTTCGGGCCCGCTAGGACGAGTGCGGTGCTCGTGCCGTCATTGGCCGCGCCACGCAGGCCGAGCCCGTGATTGTCGATGCTCCATAGCTTCTTGCCGCTGATGGCGTCGAGCGCGAGAGTCTGGTCGCCTTCGGCAACGACGACCAGGTTCCCCGCGATGAAAGGTAGCGACGCGCTTCGGCCCGCGTGCGTCCAGTGGGCGCCACCGTTTAGCGTTGCGAGAACCAAGCCTTCGTCCGTGACGCCGACCGCGACCCGGGCATTCGGCACGAGGGGTAACCCGCGCAGCCGCTGCTCGACGCTGGCGATCGATTGCCCGCCGTCGTTTTGCCAGCTGGTCGAAAAGCCGCGACCCGAGTTGGCGTTGCCTGCGCTGCAGCCGAGGACGAGCGAGCCTGCGCTCAGGACCGGCGCGACATATCGAGTGAGGACGCGAGTGCGGTTCATGGCTCTTCACCCGCCGCGGACCGGCCGCGCAACGCGGCATCGATGGCGGCCTTCACTTTTGGATTGCCGTTTGCCGGAAAGGAGCTTCGCGCGGTCGTCAAAAGCTCGTTGGCCTTGGCGGTCGCGAGCCGCCTCAATTGCTCAATTAGCTTCAATTTCACGGCATCCGGGACTTCGCTGTCGGTGCGAAGCAGGATTGGTAGAAAGCCGCTCTGCATGGTCTCGAACGGCAGCTTGCCGAGCAGTGCCACGAACTTCGCACACTCGTCTCCGTTACAGAGCGCACCGATCGCGCCCGCGGCTGCCGGCGTTTCCCTCGGCAAGACACTGAACAGATCCGCTACGGCGTCCTTGGCACCCAGTGCACCGAGACCGGTGGCGGCGGCGCCGCGCAGCGCGGCGTCGCTACTTCGAAGTGCGAGGCGTAGCGCTTGCACGGCGAGCGGACCCTTGGTGCGCGCGAGGCTCTGCGCCGCTGCACGTCGCACGTCCGCGGAGCGATGTTTGGTGTAGGGCGCGATGGCCGCGCTCGACGCCTCTTGTCCGAGCGCGCCAGCGACGCCTAGCGCGCGCAGGAGCAGCTTCGTGCTCGCGCCCCGATTCAGCAGCGCGTCCACGAGCGGTGCGGCCTTGCGATCGGTGTTGAGCTCGATTTCGTCCAGTGCGCCGAGGGCGCGCGCCTCGTCGCCGCTCTCCAGGGCTTTTTTCGTGGTCTCCAAATCTAGGTTGGCGTGCGCCGGGGGCTTCTCGGCCCTTGGTGCAGGCGCGCCCAGGGCCGGGACGGACCCCAGCAGGCAAAGGCCGAAGGCAGCGACTTTCTGGAACATGCGATCCTCCTCACGCGCGAACGGGGGCTTTTACCATGTGCTTTTCGGCGCCCGCTAATTCCTTTTTTGCGTGCGCGCTTACCGAACGACGGAAATCGAGGCGAACCACTGTAGAATCCCCGCCGCATGCCCCAGCGCGGCGCACTCTCGTTCCCCCAGCTCTCATTGGAATCGATCGAAGACCTGTCACCCCCAGGCGGTGGCTTCTTGCGCTTGGTTCGCAAGCGGTACCGTGTCCATTATCCAGACGGCAGCCAGAGCGACCCATTCGTCTACGACGCCGTCGATCGAGCGGCGCTCGACGCGGTCGTGATCGCGGCGCATTTCAGCGATGACGCTGGCGTCCGTCGCGTATTTTTGCGCAGTGCGCTGCGCCCGCCGCTCACGCTGCGCGCCGCACGACCGTCACCGCTCGCCGACGAGGTGTGTGACGGAGCGCTCTGGGAGCTGCCCGCCGGGTTGGTCGAGCCTTCGGAGCAGACTGCGACCGGAGTCACCGAAGCAGCCCGCCGCGAATTGCACGAGGAGCTCGGCTTCGACGTCCCGCTGGCGGCGTTGCGCGCGCTCGGCCCGAGCACATTTCCCGCACCCGGTTTCGTCGCCGAGCGCCACTTCTTCTTCGAGGTGGCGGTTCTTCCGGACACCCGCGGCGAGCCCGCGCTCGACGGTTCGGCGCTCGAACGCTTCGGAGCGGTGGTGGACGTTCCTCTGCTCGACGCGCTCGGGATGTGCCGGAGCGGCGCGATCGAGGACGCCAAGACCGAGCTTGCCTTGCGCCGCCTCGCGGAGCGCCTGGCATGATTCGGCCACGAGTGATCGTCGTCGCCAAGCGCACTGCCTTTCGCCGTTTCGTCGAAGAAGAGGACGATCCGCGCGCGCGAAGCTTGCTCAAAAAAAAGGATCCAAGCGTGGCCACTTGGCTCGCCTCGCACCGCGAGCACACGCGCACGCTCGAGGAAGTCGAACGTGTGCTCGATCGGGTGGGCGCGAAGACGCTGTTCTTGCAACGAGCCCACGCCGCCTTCGAGACCTCGGACGCTGCGCTGGTGATCGCCGTCGGCGGCGACGGCACACTGCTCGCGGCGTCGCACAACGTCGGCAGCGTGCCAATTTTGGGCGTCAACAGCGCGCCTTCGCACAGCGTCGGCTTCTTCTGCGCGGCGCAGCGCTTGGATTTCCAAGATCATCTCTTGCGCGCGCTCGACGGCAAGCTGAAGAGCGTGCGGCTCACGCGCATGACCGTGTCGCTCAACGGGCGCATCCGCTCCAAGCGCGTGCTGAACGAGGCGCTCTACAGTCATTCCTCGCCGGCCGCGACCTCGCGCTACATTTTGCACGTCGGTCGACAGCGCGAAGAACAGCGCTCGAGCGGATTTTGGATTGGGCCAGCCGCGGGCTCCACCGCGGCTCAGCATTCTGCGGGCGGGCGCATCCTTCCGCTTAGCTCGGCCAACCTGCAGCTCGTCGTGCGTGAGCCGTATGCGCCGCACGGAAAATACAAATTGCTGAAGCTCGAGGTCGGCGAAAAAGCGCTAATTTTGGCGCAGAGCAAGATGGACAACGCCTCGCTCTATTTGGATGGCCCGCACCGCACCGTGAGCGTCCGTCTGGGCGACTTGGTTTCGTTCGGAGTCTCGGACGAACCACTCACGGTGCTTGGTCTGCGCGGCCGCCGACGCTGAGCTAGTGCAGCGCCGCGTCGGAATCCTTCACTTCGACTCACCTTTGCGGGATTAGCCGCGCTTCGAGAACGGGGTGCGTCCGGAGTAGATTTGCTCTTCTCCGAGCTCTTCGCCGATGCGCAGCAGTTGGTTGTACTTGGCGATGCGATCGCTGCGGCTCAGGCTGCCGGTCTTGATTTGGCCGGCGTTCGTGGCGACGGCCAAATCGGCGATGAAGGCGTCCTCGGTTTCGCCAGAGCGATGCGAGATGATGGACGTGTAGCCGGAGCGATTCGCGAGGAAGATCGTGTCGAGCGTTTCGGTCAGTGTGCCGATCTGATTGAGCTTGATCAGGATCGAATTGGCGATTTTCTTCTCGATGCCACGCGCGAGCCGTTCCTTGTTGGTCACGAACAGATCATCGCCCACGAGCTGCACGCGATCGCCGAGCTTGTCGGTGATGAGCTTCCAGCCGTCCCAGTCGTCTTCGGCAAAGCCGTCTTCGATGCTCACGATTGGGTACTTCTTGGACAGCGCGACGTACACGTCCGCGAGTTCAGCGGCGCTATGCGGCTTCTTGTCCCAGGTGTATTTCCCGTCCTTGTAAAATTCACTCGCCGCGGCGTCGAGCGCGATGCCGACGTGCTCGCCCGCCTTGTAACCGGCGGCCTCGATCGCCTGCAAAATGCGCTGAATGGCCGCTTCGTTCGAGGGCAGTCGCGGCGCGAACCCGCCCTCGTCGCCGACGGACGTGGTCATGCCGTCCTTCTTCAGGATTGCCTTCAGGCTGTGAAAAATCTCGGTCCCGCAGCGGAGCGCTTCGGCGAAGCTGTCGAAGCCGTAGGGTACGATCATGAACTCTTGCACTTCGAGGCCGCTGTCCGCGTGCATCCCGCCGTTCACGATGTTCATCAGCGGTGTCGGCAACACGCGCGCTTGCACGCCACCGAGGTAACGCCAAAGCGGCAACCCGACCGTATCCGCCGCTGCGCGGGCGACGGCCATCGAGATGGCCAAGATGGCGTTGGCGCCGAGCTTCGACTTATTGGGCGTGCCATCCACCTCGAGCAGGCGGCGATCGACCGCTTGCTGCTCCAGCGCAGATAGGCCGATAATGGCAGGGCCCAGCTTTTCGTTGACGTTCGTGACGGCCTGGCTCACGCCTTTGCCGAGGTAGCGCTTCTTGTCGCCATCGCGGAGCTCGATTGCTTCATGTTCCCCGGTGGAGGCGCCGCTCGGGACGGCGGCGCGCCCCAGCCCGGTGTCGGTTTGGACTTCAGCCTCGACCGTCGGGTTCCCGCGCGAATCGAGGATCTCACGTGCAATGACCTGCAGAATTTCCGGCATGCGCCGCGCTTATCACGGCGGGCAAAGCGGAGCGAGTCGCGAGCGGTTCGGGAGCTCGTAGCAAAGCTGCAAAAATCCAAAGCTCGGCCGTCGAAATTGCGCTCCGCCCCGGCGCCGGTTCTCGCGCTTCGCGGCTCGCGTGCTACGCTGAAATCGGTTCCAGATCCGTCATTCTTCCCGCTTATTCGGCCTTAACCCGGAGTGTTCATGGTTCGTGCTCAGGTCTCCCTCTCGGTTCTAGTCACGGTTTCTGCGCTCCTCGGCTGTAGCGCGGGTGGTTCAGATACGCCTGCCATCGGCCATGGCGGCACATCGAACGGCGGTGGTAGTGCCGCGCCGAATGGCGGGAGCACCAATGGTGGCAACGGGGGCACACTGTCGACGGGCGGCGTGTCCGGTTCCACTTCGATCGCGGGGATCGGCGGCGCATTGGGCGGTGGCGGTGGCTCGGTCGGCGTTGCCGGCACTGCTGGGGTTGGAGCTGGCGGCGGCTCCGCTGGTTCCGGCGCCGTCGGTTGCGGAAGCTTGCCGCTGTGCGACGACTTCGAAGGCGTCGCAGCCGGGGCTGCCCCGGATCCGAGTAAATGGACGGCAACGGTGCTTTCCGACTGCATGAGCAATGCGGCAAAGCCGCTGGTCGATGATTCGCAGCACCACAGCGGCACGCGCTCGTTGAAGGTTGCGGGTACGGCCACGTTTTGCGATTACGCCATGGTCGGCAATTCGACGGCGTTCAAAGCCGTCGGCAACGTAGTATACGGCCGTTATTACGTGCGTTTCGAGACCGCGCTGCCCGCCGGTCACACCGCATTCATGATCTTTCCGGACATGATGAGCGGCCATTCACTACGGATGGGTGGACAGAATTCGGCGCTGCAATGGAACCGACAGTCGGATGACGCAACGCTTCCGTCACAGAGCCCAGCCGGCATCGCGCTGAGCAAGGTGCCGCCGGTTGGCGCGTGGATGTGTTTGGAATTCATGATTGACCAAGCGCAGGGCTTCATCAGCACCTGGGTGGACGGCAATCTCGTCGCGGGCTTGGTCGCCGACGGCACGCCTACGGCCGACGTCGATATGGCGTGGGGCACGGCCTATAAACCCAGCCTGACCGGGTTCAACATCGGCTGGCAGAATTACGGCGCCGGGGCGATGAACCTGTGGTTCGACGACGTCGCCTTATCGGCGACGCGCATCGGCTGCAACTGAGCTGACGAATTGCGGGCGCCTGCGACCGCCTCAGGGCGGCACCGTTCGCGCCCGCTCAGCGCGGGTTCATCACCGATTCCCACACGCGAGCTTCGGTGAAGATGCGCACGAGCTCGCCGTCGACGTGTCCGTCTTTCACCTCGAAGCCGAGGATATCGAGCGCCTTTTCGAGCGGGACCGCTCGCTTGTACGGGCGGTCGCTGGCCGTCAGCGCGTCGAAGATATCGCTGATGCTCATCATCTTGGATTGTAGCGGGATCTCTTCGGCGCGGAGCCGGTTCGGGTAGCCGGTTCCGTTCAGGCGCTCGTGGTGGGCGCCTGCGATCACCGCCACGCGCGCGAAGGTCTTTCCCCAAGGGATTTGGGACAAGAAGCGGTAGGTATGCGACACGTGGCTGCGGATTTCATCGAACTCCTCCGCCGTGAGTGAGCCGCGCATCACGCTCAGCGATTTGACCTCTTCCGCGCTGAGCAGGGTCGAGACTTCACCGCTCAAGCGCGCGTAGGATTGCCGACCGAGCTCTTCGATGCGCTTGAAATCGCCCGCGGCGAGCACCGTTGGCTCGTTTGCTTGTTCGACGACGCGCCACGCTTCCTCGATCTCAGCCCGCTTTTCGCAGAGCTCGCGATCTAGGTCCGCGAGCTCGCCGCTGGAAGCTCCGCGGCTCATGGCTTGCAGTTTGCGCGAAACGATATCGACCTCGATCGTGCGAATCACGAACTCCAGCCGTTGCCGAATCAATTGTAGTTCGTGCGGGAAGAGCTTTTTGGCTTTGACCAGCACGTGCTCGCGCACGCCGATTTTTCCGAAATCATGCAGCACGGAGGCGTACTCGATTTCGCGCATGTCCTCTCGCTGCCAGCGCACCTCACGGTATGGTCCGGTGTCAGCGCGCTCCACGGCGACGGCGAGATTGACGGTCAGGTCCGCGACACGCCGAGAATGGCCGCTCGTGGTCGGATCGCGCGCTTCGATCGCGTCGACCGAGGCCTTCACGAAGCCCTCGAAAATTTTGCGAATTTCTTGGTACAAAATCGCGTTTTCGAGGGCGATTCCGGCCTGCGCTGCGAGCGTCGTCACGAGCTGCTCGCTGCGCTCGTCGAACGGGATCACCCCGCGCTCGAAGTCTTCCGGCGAAAGCAGCTTCTGTTTTGGCTCGCGTTTCTTGTTGATCAGCTGCAGCACACCGACGACCTCGCCCTTGCTGGTGATCAGCGGCGTCACGAGCATGCTACGCGTGCGGTAACCGACTTTTTGATCGAACGAGCGATCGAAGCCGAACGGTGAGCCCGGAGGCATGTCGTACACGTCCTCGATGCTGAGCGTCTTTTGCTCGAGCGCGACATAGCCGGCCATGCTGCGCGAGCTGATCGGCATCGAGAACTCGCGCGAGTCGAACGACACCGAATCATTTTGGCTGAGCTTGAAGTGGAGCTGTCGGCGCGCGAGCGCCGGGTCGTCCCCGTCCACCACGTACATGCTGCCGGCGTCGGCCGCGGTGATGAAACGCGCCTTTTCCAGAATCAAATTCAGCAATTTGTCGATCTCGCGCTCGGTCGTGAGCGCGCGTGCGATCTCGATCAACTCGCCGAGCTCGTAGCGATAGCGGTTCAGCCATTTGCCGCGACTCTCGCTGCGCGCCTTCACGTCCATCAATTCAAACGCTTGGTGCAGCGCGACGAATACTTCCTCGGGAGCGGGCGACGCGGGTAAGAGCGCGCACAGTCCGAGGTTCAGGGCTTGGCTCAAATCCGGATCGCTCGGCCGCCCGAGCAACACTAGGCGCGCCTCGACCGCGGCGAATTTTTCCAAATACGGAGCCAGCAGATCCCGACCTTTGTCCCAGACCGATGCCGGCGCGATCAGCACCAGGAATCCCGCGCGTCGCACGAGCACGAGCAACGGGTGCGGTCGCGTCAAGGTGTCGCCGCTCTGCCCGGGGTTTTGTGCGAGCCACACGGCGAGCGCGTTCAGCGCTCGAACCGTGCTCTGCGCGCGCGGGCTGAGGGCCCGGATTTCGTCGGAAATGGCGAGCAAATCAGCGAGCGCGTCGGTCACGGCTCGCGCTCCGAGCTCGGTCGAGTCGTGTCGGTCGCTTGGCGAGCCTCGCGAGCTTCGCGTTCTCGCTCGCGTTCCAAACGCACCTTTTCGTCTCGCAGCTCGTAGGCGACGACAATCTTCTGCACGAGCGGATGGCGCACGACATCCACGTCCGTGAATCGACAGAACGAGATCCCGTCGACGCCGGTGAGCAGCTCGCGCGCCTCGCGTAAACCACTGCGTGCGCCGTGCGGCAGATCGGTCTGGGTGATGTCACCCGTAACCACCGCCTTCGACCCGAAGCCGAGTCGGGTCAGGAACATGCGCATCTGCTCGCTGGTTGCGTTTTGGGCTTCGTCCAGGATCACGAACGAGTCATTGAGCGTGCGGCCGCGCATGAAAGCGAGCGGCGCCACTTCGATCTGGCCGCGCTCACGCAGCTGTTCGACGCGCTCGAATTCGAGCATGTCGTTCAACGCGTCGTACAGCGGGCGCAGGTAGGGGTTGACCTTTTCGGCCAAATCCCCCGGCAAAAAGCCCAGTTTCTCGCCGGCTTCGACGGCGGGCCGCGCCAGGATGATGCGCTTCACTTTCTTCTGCATCAACGACGCGGCGGCCATCGCCATCGCCAGGTACGTCTTGCCGGTTCCGGCGGGACCGATGCCGAAAGTGAGATCGTGGGTGCGAATGGCCTCGACGTATTGCTGCTGCGCCGCGCTCTTCGGGCGGATGGGGCGGCGCTTGGTGTTGACGATGATCGTCTCGTCGAGCAGCTCGGTGAGCGAGCGCATCGGATCGGCGCGCAAGCCGCGGATCGAGCCGGCCACGTCGTTCGAGCTAATTTCGAAGCCCTTGCCGACCAGCTCGGCCGCGTCCTTCAAGAAGCGGTGCGCCAAACGCACGTCGCTCTCCGCGCCGAGAAGGTGGATCACGTTGCCGCGCAGGCTCACCTCCGCGCCACTCTGGCGCGCGACTTCGGTAAGCAGGCTGGATTGGGGACCGGACAGCTCCATCAGGACGGCAGTGCTGTCGACCTCGAAGCGGTCGGAATAGGGGGTATCGCTCATCGCGTGAATGCGCCTTACTTAGATAAGGCGTTGTCGCCAGCATACGCCGCCGCAGCGGCTCGCGCATCGCGGGTCATGCCCCGTGGCTTGAGCCCGCACCTCGGAGAGGCGCCGTGCCGGCGCTCCACCGGCGGTGCCGGGTCAACGGCCGGGCAACGGGTTTTTTGGCCGCGAGGCCCCGACCCCGGTAACTCGTGTGGAGCGATGCGACGCTTCGGAAAATGGCTCGGCCTGGCCGCCGCAGCTGGCATCATTGCCGCGCTGGTCCCGGTGGTGCGTGGCAAAATCAGCCTGGAAAGCCCGCTTCGGAGGCTGGAGCGCAACGTCGCCGAAATACCCAAGCTCGACGGGCTGGATCTGCTGCGTCTGGACCTGAGGCCTCAGCGAGTCCTGGCGCCCCTCAGCGAAGGGCGCCAGGCCCAGCTCACCCTGGACCCGGTGATTCAACGCGCCGCTCGCGCACAAATGCAGAAATTCCGGATTCCGGAGAGCGGCGTGGTCATGATCGAGGTCAAAACTGGCCGAGTCTTGGCGTACGCGAGCTACGTGAACGCGAACGACAAGTTCGACGTGAACGCCCGCGCCGAGGCTCCCGCGGCCAGCGTGTTCAAGGTGGTGACGAGCGCCGCGCTGATCGAACGCGCCGGGCTCAATGCCGACACCGAGCAGTGTTACCACGGCGGAAAGAGCCGGATCTCTCCGGACGAGCTGGTCGACGATCCGGTGCGCGATAAGTGGTGCGCGACGATGGCCATGGCGCTCGGACGTAGCCTCAACGTCGTGTTTGCGCGCTTGGCGCAGAAACACCTGACGCCGGAAGACGTATCCACGATGGGCGGCGCTTTCGGCTTCGGCGCGCCGCTCCCGTTCGCGGTCGCGAACGAAACGCCGCAGATCAACATACCCGAAGATCCTCTCGAATTCGCGCGCAGCTCGGCGGGATTTTGGAACACCACGTTGTCGCCGCTGGCCGCCGCCGAGCTCGCTCAAACGGTCGCCAACGGCGGCGTCGCATTGGAGCCGCGGATCGTCGCTTCCGTGTTCAAAGGTCAGGACGAGATCTGGAAAGATGAGCGACCGCCGCGCGTGCTGCGGCGCGCGGTGAAGCCGGAAACGGCCGCCGAGCTCACGAAAATGATGCGCGAAACGGTCGAGAACGGCTCCGCCTTCAAGAGCTTCCACGACGAGCGCGGCACGCCCTACCTGCCGGGCATCCAGGTCGCGGGCAAAACCGGGACTCTGACCCGCTACAAAGACAATCGCTATTACACCTGGTTCATCGGCTTCGCGCCGGCGGACAAGCCCGAGGTCGCGATCTCAGCGTTGGTCGTGAATAACCCGAGCTGGCAAATCAAAGCGGCCATGCTCGCTCGCGAAGTGCTCCGCGCCTACTTCGCCGAGCACGGAGCGAAGGGTGTGACTCCGCCGTCCTAGCGCGAGACGAGCCAAAATACCGTGTGAATCTCGCTGCGAGCCCGGCCGGTCCGTGCTGGCGCGACATGAATGTCAGCGTCTGTGCCGGAATTGGCCAGCGCCGACCTGGCTCGCTGCGAACGGAACGCGAGCCTGAAGCGTCCAATTCGGCGCGCCGCTCGGACGCGTTGCTGCTGGCTCAAGCCTTGCACTCTCCGGCGAACATGCGGCGGTGGACAGGATCGTGGGTAGTGCTGACCGCGGCAATTGCGGCTTGTTCCTCGGCGCTCGACAGCGGTTCGTCGGCGAGTCCACATGGGTCGACGAACGACGGAGCCGGCACTGGCGCCGGGGGCACCTCGTCCGGGGCGATCAATGCGACGGGCGGCTCGACCGCGCTGCCTCCCGAGCACGAAGAGGATCAGAGCTTTCGCGCGCCGGTGGTGAGCGGGCGCTGGGTGTGGACCGCAAACCCGGACACCGGCAAAGTGGCCGTGGTCGACGCCAAGAACTTCACCGTGCGTCTGGCCAATGCAGGGCTCGGTCCCACCTACCTGACGGCCCTGCCAACGGCTCCCAATACCAGCAGAGCGCTGGTGATCAACGCGAAGAGTCACGACGCGACCTTGCTCAGCGCTGCCGACGGCCAAGCCGTCAAGGCATCGGCACCAATCGCTCTGCAAGCGGACGCCAACGCGTGGGCCGTGAGCAAGACCGGAAAATTTGCGATCGCCTGGACCGACTCGCAGAGCATCGCTGCCGATCCTGCGCAGTTCTTCCAAGACATCACGGTCGTCGATCTGCGTTCCGCGCTGCCGGTCGCGACGCGGCTCGGCGTTGGACCACTGCCGTCGCGCGTGTTCATCAATGACGACGAAACTCGGGCGTTCGTGGTTGCCAGCTCGGGCATCAGTGTCATCGATTTGAGCGCCGCGGCGGGGCCCCAGGTCGTTCAAGAAGAGGCCGTGTCCGCCGACCTCAACGAAAGCGCGTCGGCGCGCGACGTTTCGATCTTGCCCGATGGCAGCTATGCGCTCGTGCGCCACGAGGGCAGCGCGCTCGTCACGCTCGTCAAGCTCGCCGACGGCACTCGGACCGAGGTCACGTTGCCAGGCGCGGTCACCGACCTCGATCTAGTCAGCGACGCGAAGTCGGCTTTGGCCGTCGTGCGCGGTGAGCCGCAGTCGGATATCGCGCCGATCGGTGCCGCGGGCGCGGCTGGCGCTAGCGCTGCGGATGCGAGCACGCCCGACGCCAGCGTGTCGGATTCGGGGGCCGGCGAGGCCGGCGCTCCGGCTACTGGCCCGAAGGCTCTGAGGTCGAGCCTAGTGATCTTGCCAATCCCGGGCATCTTCAGCGCGCCGACCACGTTCACCACGGTGACGGTTGCCGAGGTATTTGGCCTCGTCAACATCGCGCCCCAAGGTACCCAGGCGTTGCTCTATACGAACGCGGTCGCCAGCACTCACATCACGGTGCTCGACACCGCATCGGGTCCCCAGTTCGAGCACCGCACCATTGACGTGCACGGCGACGTGAACGCGGTCTTTCCGTCGCCGGACGGCGCGTACGCGATCGCGTCGCTAGTGCCCAAAAATGGCACGGACAAGCCGGGCTTCTCGGTGGTGCCGGTGAACACGGCGCTGCCCGCGCACACTCAGACCACCGAAGCGCCCGTATTCGCGGTCGCGCAAAGCAGCAGTCCGAACCCGCGGGCCATCATCACAGTCAGCGACGGCGCCACGAATTTCGCGGCCTACGTCGTGCGTATGCCGGAGTTGGTCGTCGACCGCGTGAAATTACCGAGCCGACCGTTGGCGAGCGCGACCGGGCTCGTGCCCGACGCGGGGATGGCCTACGTCGCAGAGTCGCACCCCGAAGGGCGCATTACGTTCATCGATCTCGACACCGGCGTGCCCCGCACGATCACCGGATTCGAGGTCGCAGCGAAGGTCGTCAATGGCAACTAAGTTCCTGCGGCTGATCCGCACTCGCGAGCGTGGCTCGTGCGTGGTGTTGCTCCTTGCCTTGTCGGCTTGGACTGCTTGCAACAATTCAGCTGAGGACTCGGCGGGGAGCGCCTTCATTCCAGGCTCGGCGGGCAGCGGAACCAACATTGGCAACACCGGGAACGAACCCGCGGCAGGCACCTCGAGTTCTGCGGGAAGCAGCTCTCTCCCCCCTGAAAAAGAGCTGGATCAGACCTTCCGCGCGCCGGTCGCCACGGGCAGCGTGCTGTGGACTGCAAACCCAGTGAGCGGTCGGGTTGCGTTGATCGATGCGCGCACGTTGAAGGTGCGCATGACCAACGCCGGCTTCGGTCCGACCTATCTGGCGGCAGTTCCGAGCGCCGCGGGCACCGACGCTGCCATCGTGCTCAACGTCGGTAGCCATGACGCGACGTTCATGGAAGCGTCCGCGGATCAGCCGATCAGCGTGACGACGATCGCGACGCACCCCGGCGCCAACTCGTGGACAATCAGTGACGACGGGCACCTTGCCATCGCTTGGACGAACGTCACTCAGGTCCCGGGTGGCGCGCCCGACCCCGCCGACGGATTTTCGGAGATCACCGTCATCGATTTGGGCAGCACACCGCCGGAGAGTACGCGATTGAGCGTCGGTTTTCGACCGAGCCAAGTGGTGTTCGACGCGAGCAAACGGCACGCCTACGCCGTCGTCGACGAAGGCATCAGCGTCGTCGAGCTCACGGGCAGACCGCGGGTTGCCGCACTGTTTACGGTCGCGCCTCTGGGGCAAGCCGCGCGCGACGTGAACATTGCACCGGACGGCAGCTTTGCGATCGTGCGCACGAACGGGAGTGCCGACGTACAGGTCGTCGACCTCACCGCCGCGGGGAGCGACCCGCAGGCGATCACGCTCGAATCGGATCCGACGGATCTCGACTTGAGCTCGGACGGAAAGACCGCGACCGCAGTGCTAGGCAACGAGACGCCGCCGAAGGTGGTCCGCTTTCCGGTGCCCGTCCCCGGAACCGCGGCGTTCGACCAAGCGCTGATCGCTTCCGAGCTCGTGCGCAGTGTGACGCTCGCGCCCAACGATGAGGTAGCGGTGCTCTATGCCAATGCGGTGCCGAGCAACCATGTGACGCTGCTCGATCTGACGTCTGGCCCCGAGTTTCGGTTTCGCACGGTGGACTTGAAGAGCCCGGTCGAGCAGGTCTATGTCGCGCCGAGCTCCGAGACCGCGATCACGTTCCAGCTGCCACCAGCGGGCAGCCAGAAAAAAGGCCTGTTTAGCATCGTGCCAGCAGCGCCGGGCATCACCCGCGCGCCCAAGATCGTCGCCACCGACGCCGTCCCGCAAGATGTCGCATTCTCGTCCCCGGCGGTCGGTCGCGCGCTCGTCACGGTGTCAGACCCAAGCAGCACCGTGCATGGCGTGTACGTGATTGGCCTCGCCAACCTGGAGCAGAATTTCGTCAACCTGGCGAGTCAGCCACTCGTCGGTGCGACCGGCATCGTGCCAGATGCGCCAATCGGTTTCGTGGCGCAGAAGCATCCCGAGGGGCGCATCACGTTCATCGATCTCGAGTCCGGTCTCGCACGCACGCTGACTGGCTTCGAAATTGCGGCGCGCGTCGTGCAGTGACGCCGAGTCTTCTCGCCACAATCTCCCAATGAAGAATCGCTACGAGAGGCAAACATGAGAACCTTTGCTTGGTTGATGTGCGGCGGGCTCGCACTCGGTTGCGGCGGGCGACCGAGCGCGTGGGACACGAGCTTTTCGCCCGCGGACGGGAAATCAGGTGTTTCCGCCGCCTACGGCTTGACCGGCTCGGTCGCGGTCGTCGACCGTGGCTTGAACCGGGTCAGCCTGCTGCGGTCGCCATCGGCGCTCGAGCTGAGCGCTCAATCATTCGCGCTCGGGCAGGGGCTCGCCACGGCGAAGCTCGCCTTCGATCGCAAGACGCTGTTCGTATTGTCGCGCGGCGTGCAGCCGCAACGAAATCCCGGCGATGAACCGCCGAAGGTGACACTGCTCGACGGCGATTCCACGTTCAAGATCAAGCAAACCTACACGCTGAACGATCCGCTCGACCAGCTCGCGCTCGACCCAGAGAACGAGTGGGCCGTCGTGTACGGCGGTTCGGGGCTGGTCGTGAACGAGAACGAGCTCGTGTTCATCGACCTGAAGAAGACGGGTGACGACGCGGTGACCTTCAAGACCTTGCGCAGCTTCGGGCAAAACCCAGACCGGCTCACCTTTACTTCTGCGCTCAGCATTTCCGGCGCGGATACGCGGCGCTTTCTGATCGTCGAACGCGATAGCGATCTTGCGCTCGTCGACTTGACGAACCCGGGCGGCGATGAGGTCACCGTGCCGCTCCCACGAGCCGACAACGGCGGCCCAGGCGGCTCCGCGCAGGTCGTGTATGGACAGGGTGACGACAGCGTCGGCTCGGTCATCGCCGTGCGCATTACGGGCAGCACGAGCGTGCTCCTGTTGCAGCTCGGCGCGCCGACCAGCAGCGATCAAAGTTTCTCGGTCGTGACCAATTTGGTCGACGTGGGCGGGTTTCCTTCGACCATCGATCTCGTGCACACCTCACAAGGATTGCGGCTGATGGCGCTCGTGGGCACGAACGCGGTGCTCGTCGATCCCCGGACCGCAGTCAGTCAAGTCGCGCAGATGCCAGCGCCATTCAACGGGATTCGCCGCATCACGTCCGCGCTCGATCCAGCCGCCGCGGCGACGGACACCGACATTGCGCTGCTTTATGGCACGAGCACTACGCAGATCGCCTACTTCAAGCTGGACGTCGGGACCGATGCCATCGATCGCCTGATCGACACATCGGAGATCGGCGTCGCAGTGCAAAGCGTGATCGACGTGCCTGGTGAGGCGTTTCACGATCGCAAGATCCTGGCTACCCCGAGCCACGATTTTTACGTGCTCGATCTCGGCAAGCGCCAAACGTCGCCGATGAAGACGACCAATGGGCTCACGCTCGAGGTCGCGCCCGATGGCGGTCGAGTCTGGGCGTACCAACCCGGCACGCCGGGATTTGCGACCGTCGCATTTGCGACGTTGCACCCGGTATCGCTGGTCGCTGAACGCAACGTGAGCAGCGTGTTCGACATTCAAGCGGCGAACGGGGCGCGCAGTGCGATCGCGCTGCACTTCGGTGACGGCTATCAGGGCGGCATTGGCGCGACCGTGGTCGACGTGGCGGCGCCGTCCACCGCGACGGCCCGGTTTTTTAGTGGTTTCGAGCTGGGAGGGATCCAGTGATGGCGGTTCGTTACTCACACCGAGCGCTCTTGGCGAGCGCGCTCCTGCTCGTGTCCGGTGCAGCGAGCGCCGAGCCGCTGGGCTCTCATCAGCCGCACATCGAGGCCTCGCTCGGAGCGCGCGTGTCGAAGGTCTCGAGCGCGGGCTACGATCCCTTTGCGGAATCGGACGAGCTCGTGCAGCTCAGCTTGGGCCTCGGTGCCACGGCGTTCCGCGCCGGGCCGCTTTCGATCGCCGGGGTCGCGTTTTGGGATTACGGCGGTCACAGCGCACAGGCGCGCGGCCAGGCGACGTCGCTCACGTCGCAGCGGCTGAGCGTCGGTCCGGAGCTGCGCTACCACCTGCTCACGCCGCTGTATGTGTTCGCGCACGTGCTGCCCGCGTTCGCATACACCGAGGCGAGCTTGGATGACGACGTGGCCCAAGCGACGCTTTACGCGCGTCATTGGTCGTACGGGCTCGACGCTGCCGCGGGCGCGGCGTACGAGCTCTACGGCAGGCGGAGCGGTGAATCGGTGCAGCCGCGACTCTGGGCGATGGCCGAGGGGGGCTACGGCTATCTCGGCTCGACCCACCTCCGGCTTGCGCCGGACGCGAGCTCGCACGCTCCAGAGCGCACTGCGTCAGTCGATCTCGGCTCGCTCTCGCTCGCTGGCCCTTATGCGCGCGTTTCCATAGCCGTCAGTTTCTGAGAGATGTGTCTAGACGCACGCTACGAGGCCCGGTCCTGCCCAACTCAGCCTGCCGAGTGGGGTTTAGAGACACGGGCCCACAGGGGCCGACACTCAAAATTCAAGCTCAGCCGAAACTCCGTGCAGCGGATTCCGGTCCAAATATTGGCAGCGGAGATAAACCTTGGTGGACGCCCTATGGGAGATTGCTAGAGTAAACACCGTGCAAGTAGTGCTGCGGAAGCTTGGTCGTGGCTCTCGTGCGGTAGCGGGTCGCTTGGTTCGCGCTCCGCGGAAGGGCTCCGTCGTCGTGATCGAGTTCTCCGACGGCATGCACGAGTACGTGACCACCCCGGTAAAGCGCGTGCTGCGCCTGGCTGCAAAAGACGTTTTCTATATCGAGACCGTCAATAGCCGCTACCGGCTCGAGGTGCGCGACCGCGAGCGCGCACTCGAAGACGCCTCGAGCGGCTGAATCCAGCTCGAAACGGCCGGCAATGCGCCGGCCGTTCTGCGTTTTGGCGGGGGAAGAGTGCGATGGACTTTCCCCAATCGGAAAAGCGCTGTATGCCGGCGCTCCCGTTGCCGCCGGAAGTTCGGTCGCAGCGTCTGCCTAGCGCGAGAAGGATACGGAAAGCACGATGGGACGATTCGACAGCCGCAATTCGGAAAAGATGACGCGCCGCAAGGGCCAGCAGAAGAAGAAAGAGCGCCTCGCGCGCCGTGCCGAAGCGACGCGTGCCGCGCGCAAGGCGACCAAGCCGAGCAAGAAATCCAAAGGCTGAGCCGAGCGCGGGCTTTGCCGAAGAGCCCGCGTTCGAGCCCTCACCCAGGCCCCGCGTCAGTCTTCGCGGATCACTTTGGTGGCAAACTGAGCGTCGCGCTGCGGTGGCCGCAGGACTTCGACGCGTTCGCCGAATAGCCCAATATCGCCGGCCACGCGCTGCTCGCTCTCGAGCACCCAGCCGCCCTTGCTCGAGCTCCAGCGCTGCGCGACGCGCGTGCTGCGCAGCGTATCTTCGTCCATACGCATCCAGGCGTAGTCGACTTGGAAGATCGCGTGGTCCGAGTCGGGCATGCTGAGCCCGCCGAGCTCGACGTCCACGACGCGGATGTTGCCGCCCCACTGCGCCCGCTTGCGCAAAAATTCGTCGCGCGCGCCGGCCGCGGCGAGTCCCGCCGCGATGTCGATGCGTCCGAAGCGCGCGGCCACGTTCAGCTCGCGCGCGGCGTCGGTCGCGCGCTCCGAAGCCGGCGGCGGCATCGGGCAGCCCGCGAGGAGCACGACGCAAGCGAGCGCGGCGAACACACTTTTTGCCATCGCCCGGCCATAGCAGCTGCCGGCGGATCGGGAAAAGAAAGCCGCGCTTCGACGCGGAGGCCGCGTTCGGGGCCGCTGTGTTGGCGGTAGCTGGGTTGATGGTCACGCGACACGGCGCGCAGCGGCTGAGCCTTCGGCGTCGAATTGCGTGCGCGCGCGCAGCGCGCGCAGCCGGCCTGTGACGCCGAAGGCTGAGCCTGCCACGGCGCGCCGCGTGACCATCAATAAAATAGGATCTACCGAGTCAGAATCCGGAGACGAGCACGGCGTAGCTTTGAAATCCGTTGGCGCTCGCGTCGAGGCCGCGCGCCAAACCGAGTCGCAGATTGCTCTGTAGAAAATAGCCCGTGACCGCGTCGACCCACAGCTCGCCGCCGACGCTCGGGTGAAAAACTCGGAACGGGTGCTGGCGATCGATGTCGTTGTACGCGCCGCCGTAGTCGAAGAACACGACGCCGCTCAGCGTGCGCAAGAAGACCGGTAGCGTGCTGAGGCCGCGATCGGCGTAGAGCAACGGAAAGCGGTACTCGAGGTTCAGCAAGTTGTATGCGGTGCCGATGAATTGCGCCGGCCGGTAGCCGCGCAGCACGAACGCGCTTTGGCGGATCACGCTGTTGTATTCGTCGTACAGCGACTGATCGACGAAGCCGCCCGTGCTGTAGAGTCCGCGCTTCGCGTAGCTGCCGAGCGAGGTGCCGCCGGATAGCCCGAGCGCGAGCACGTGATGCTGACCCCAGGGCAGCAACTGATACGCGGTGAGCAGGCCGCCGAACGCAGTCAGCGTGCTCTCGCTGCCGAGCATGGACGCGGCTTCGTCCAAGCTGACGCCGAGTGACAAGCCCTTTTCCGCGCTGACCGCGTAAGCCGTGCCTTGAGCGTTGCTGTAGCCGTAGCCCAGACGCAGCACGCCGATGTAGCCGCGTTGTGGATCGACCGTGACCAGCGAGTACGGGTCCGCGCGCGTCCCGACCGGCAGATCGCGGCTGAAGTCGGCAATCGTGTAGCTGAGCGCGACGCTCTGGCCGTCGAACTCACCCGGGGCAAACCAGGAAATGCCGGTGCTTGCGCCCGTCAAATGTTCGGTGGTGAGCGGTCGCTGATCGCCATAACGGTAGTCGTTGCGTGGCGCTGCTGCGTGAAACAAGCTCGCGCGAAGTGCGAACGGTAGGCGGTTATACGCATAGTCCACCGAGATTTGCAGCTCGCCGTTTTCGGTCGTCGGAATGGCAATCCCGAGATTGAATGCGTGCAGCGCGACTGCGTCCGCGCCGCTGGTCGAGACGGTGAGCGTGTTGCCGAACGTGCCCGGGCCGTAGGCCGCGGTCCAAGCGTGCGGCCGGAGCGTGGGCAACGCGTCGTAGGCTTCCACCGGCCAAGCATGACTGAGGCTCGGCTCGACGGCAGGCGCGCGATCGTCCGGCGGATCGAGTGCCGGGAGATAGCGCGCACGGTCGAGCGGGAGCTCGAACAAATCAAAGCCCTGCGCGCGATAGCCCACGTAGACCAGCGTTTTGCCGTCGTTCGAAATCGCGGGCATGTACGCGCCGGTGAGCACGTTCGTCACCTGAGCGAGCGAGTGCGTCGCGAGCTCGTACGCGTACACGTTGGCGATGCCCGTGCGGTCGGATACGAAGTAGAGCGTCTTGCCGTCTGGCGACCAAGCCGGCTGCTGATCGAGCGCACGGTCGTGCATCAGCTCCTGAAAAGAACCGGTCGCCACGTCGACGATGCGGATGTCGCGATAGCCGCCGCGCGTCCAGGCGCTGTACGCCAGGCTGCGTCCATCGGGCGAAAAACGCGGCGTGTAGGCTTGCTCGAACTCCGCGCTCGGCACCAGGCGGCGTTCGTCTTCGATTTGATGTTCTGCGTTTAGATGTGCGATGCGCAGTGTGCTCGTGCCCGCGCGATTGGTGACGTAGCTGATGAAGTTACCGTCCGGGCTCACGTCCGGGGCGTTCGCGCGCTCGCCGATCGTCAGCCGTTCGCGACTTCTTTCACTGCCGTTCGGCGAGCGAGTGTGAGCCGGCTGTCGAAATAGGTCGCCGAAGCCGTACAGGCGGTTCGAGGGCGCCACGTTGTCGAAGTAGAGCGAGCAATCGCGATCGAAGCTCACGCCGTGCGTGCTGCCGCGGGCGATCAACTCGGCCGTGTCGTCGGGGTTCGGCGCGTCGAGCGAGAGCGCGTAGATGCCGGCGGTGGTGTTGCCGTCGTCGCGCTCGTAGGCGAGCCTCCGCCCGCCGTGCCCGTCGCAGTTCGGAAAAAAGCGCGGCGCGGCCGCGCTGTAGCCGCGATGGGTGAGCTGCTTACCCTCGCGGAGTCCGCGCGCGCGAACCGCGCTGGCTTGGGCCGCATAGCGACGTTCGAGTGCGGCTTGCCAGCCCGCGTACAAGTCTTCGTACGTGCGGCCCGTCACGCGCCGGATCGCGCGGTTGATACCCCACGGAATGACCGACGCGCCGTAGTCGGCGGCGACTGCGCCGTACGTCTCCGGCCCGTACGTGTCGACGATGAAGCCGATGAATTTCGCTCCGTATAGGTACCAGAGATTGCCGCCCGGCCAGCGGCGCGCAGGATTACTGATTTGATCGAGCCGCGCGAGCTTTCCCTCGAGCACGTCGGCGCGCAGGTACATGTCGAATTGCGTGGAACGCAGGCGCCCGCCCGAGGTGTGTGCGGACTCCATCACCACCGCCAAGCCCTCGAGGATCCAACGCGGTTGCGCTTGATTGGGCGAAAATGTCTTGCCCAAAATGGCGTTACCGAGCGCGGGCAAGCCCGAGGTGTTGTCGATTTGGAGAATGTGCGTGTACTCGTGGGTGACAAGCTCGTTGATCCAATTGTCGTAGTCGCCGAGCGGCGACATATCGTCGGGAGCCGTCGCGAACAGTCGCACCGTGTTGTACGGCAAGGCTGCGGCTGAGCCGTTCGCGCTGTCCGTGTCGTCGGTGACGACGATTTCGGTCACTTGCTTCGGCGCCCAACCGAGCTCTGGCACGAGACGCGCGTAAACGGCTTCCGCGCTACTCGCCGTGCGCTGCGCGATGGTCTCGAGGCCACCGTGATAGTGCACGCGAAAATGCGGGCTCTTCACCGTGTACCAGCGCAGGTACGGGTCGCCGGCGCGCGCGCTCTTCGCGCACGCGAGGATCAGCGCCGCGCACGCCAGAGCACCGAGGCGATTTCGGCGGTAGCTTGGCTTGTTGCGCGGACCGTGTTCGCCCATGCCAGAGTGCTTTTTCCCCCGTTCGGCCGAGCCCCGCGCTCGGCCTGCTCTTCGCGACTCAGGGCCTCACAGATCGTCGTGAAATAGTGGCTCGCGGTTGCGCACGTAGCGGTACACGAGCTGTCGCCCCTCGGGCGTGATCTGCGTGAACTGTGCACCGAAGCCGGGGGACCCGTCCGAGCCGGAGCTTGGAGCCTCGCGCGTCCAGCGCACGACGCCGAGCGCCTCGAACTCATAGCCACCCGGCATGGACACGCGGAGCGACAGCTGCCGGCCAATTTCCGGAATCTGGTAGGTCGCGATGAAGATGCCGCCCGAGTCGATCACGTCGTTGCCGCTCAGGCCTTTGTAAAAATTCGTTCCGCTGTGCGCACCGAGCTCCGCTTCGACGCGGAGTGCTCCGGCAGGCGCCGGCGCCGCCGGAGCACGCGCGGGCACTGCGGCTGGTGCTGCGGGATAGGCGGGCGCTTGCGCGTGCATCGCCGGCCCGGGTTGGGGTTGCCAGACCTGCGGTGCGGGTTGTGCTGCCGGCGCCGCGTAAGCAACTTGCGGCGCGGCTTCCGGTCGCTGCTGAAACCCCTGCGCTTGCGACGGTTGAGTCGCAGGCCCGACGCTCGGCATCGCCGGCGGCTGGGGCGGATAGGCCTGCACGGGGTTCTGCGCGGCCATCGTTCCCGCAAAGGGCGAGACCGCGGGTTGCGCGAGCCCGTGGATCAAGCTGAGCGAGCCGGCGATTGCCTCGAGCGCGTGATCGACGGCCGGGTGCATGCCCGCGCTCACTTGCAGCGTCGCCAATGCTTGGCGCGCCGCGTTGAGCGCGGCAGGGCCAGCCTCGCCGATGGCGGCGCCATAGGTCGCCTCGATCCGGTGAAGTGCGCTCATCGCGTGCGCGATGGGCTCTGCGACGGACATGAGCTGCGGCGGCACGCCGGGGCTCTGCAGGGCAGCAAGCCCACGGGAAAGATTCTCGCGCGCGGCACGTGCCGCACTCACCGGGTCAGACATCGAAATCCTCCAGAGTGCGTGAGTCTATCATCCGAGGTCGCGATTCCAAGTGCTTGATACTTCGATATTATGGCTGGCGAGCCGCCACGGCCTGAGCGAGCGCGTGTTCGTCGAGCTCCGGCTCGGTGGCGTCGTCGTCGTCCGGCTCCTCAGTGGACAGAGTGGCGCGCTCGAGCGCGATTGCTCCGTCCGCTGTTCGGATGACGAGTGTTTCATCGTGTCCGACGACCGCGGCTTCGCCTGGCTCGAGTACCGCGACGAATTGGTCGGCCACGCGCGCGCGTGTGACGAAGAAGCGCAGGCCACGCACCTCGACAGCCAGGCCCGGAACCGGGGAGAGTGCGCGAATTCGGCGCAAAATGCGGGCCGAGGGCCAATGCCAATCCACGGCCAGCTCCCGGCCGGTCGGCTCGGGTGCCCAGGTGGCGTCGCTCGCTCGCTGCTCCTGCGCTGCCGGGACACGGCCTTCAGCGAACCTGCGCACTCCTTCTCGAAGCAGCGCCAGCGAGGGGCGATCCAGCGCGCGCGCCAGCTGCCAAGAATTGCGCTCGCCGACCGGGATCGTGCGCTCTAGCAGCGTGGCGCCGGTGTCGTACTCAGGGGCCAGCTCGTGCAAAGTGACGCCCGCCTCGTGATCGCCCGCATCGATCGTCCAAAAGTACGGATTCGGCCCGCGGTGCCTGGGTAAAAGCGAGGGGTGCACGCCGATTCCGCCGAAACGCGCTGCGCGCAGCCATTCTGCCGGCAGCAGCCGAGTCCAAAACCAGCTGACGATCAGTTCCGGCTGGGCCCGGCCCAGCGCCTGCTCGATCCGGCCCGCGAACGCGCTCGGCGGCTCGCCTCGCGCATCCAGCAGGCCGATCGCGGACACGCGAGCTCGCACTCGGCGCCGGCCCGGGCCGTCCACGGGCGAAAGCACGCACGGATCGAGCGTGTGCCCGTCGCGCAGCAAGAGATAGGCGCCCAGGGGCAGCCCGAAGTAGCCAACCTTCACGGCTCGGCACTCTGCC
>Ga0068855_100001891_pt1 | contig 25987 bp, 22 predicted proteins | sample KBSCornC52_FD_66592 | JGI IMG/M metagenome (GOLD analysis project Ga0068855, IMG submission 66592) | Corn rhizosphere microbial communities from Kellogg Biological Station, Michigan, USA - KBS Corn C5-2 | ecosystem: Host-associated > Plants > Roots > Rhizosphere > Soil ... | reverse complement strand
CGTCATATCGTAATGATCGCCCCTCACGTGCCCACCGCCTTTACTGCCGCGCAGCAAGCCGCCGAAGGTTTGGATCCACCCGCTCGCGATGAGACTCCACCCCAACCCGTGATGGATCCGCGCGAGGATCCCCGCATCCTCGCCATGTCCAAACGCGAGTAAGCCTCCAATCGTCATGATCGCGACGCCTGCCGTCTGCAGGAGGCGGTGCCCATGCCACCACGTTTTGTTGTCGAGCTCATCAGGCCACCGTTGACACGGCACAACCTTGAAATATCGAGCAATCAGAACGCCCAGCGGCAGGAGAATGCCCCATCCGAGCACCATCGCTCTGCCGTGCCACGCCATCCACGACGGCAGGTGATGATGGGCGTGTCCCGACAGAGGCACGAAGAGCCAATTGACTAGGTTCACGAGTGTTTCTTTAAAAACTCAGCAAGCGCGCCGGGGCGGCTTTCATCGGTCGCGAACATCGGCACCCTGTCGGATGACCTTCGACACATCGGGTTCGCGCTGGGTCGGAATGTAGCTTTCGAAGCGGCGCGTACGAATGTCGAAAATACCGACGCGATCGTCGTCCTGCGAAACGAACGCGAGGCCGCGCTCGCGATCGAACGACAATGCAATCGCCCGCGCGGGCATCGCAATATGGTCGATCTCCGATAACGTATGCGGATCGACGAGCGATAGGCTGCGTTCGCCATAATTGGTGACCAGGAGCATATCGTCGTCCCAGCGATAGATCCGGGTGGGATCGTCGCGCGACGGAGCGACCCGTTGAACCGCCATGGTCTGCGTATCGATGGCGGCCAGCGTGCGGCTCCAACGATTGCTGACGAATAGCGTGCGCTCATCGCCGCTCAAGCAATAACCTTCGGGCTTGTCGCCGGGATGACAGGCAACCGGCATGGCGAGCGGGTCCCACGGCTTGATTTTCGTCACCGTGTGGGACAGCAGGTTCATGCAGTAGGCGGTTTCGCCGTCGCGCGTCAATGCGAACAGGTGGCTTTTGATGCCGCCGGACGGCACCGCCCGTCGCGGCGCTTCATCGCTGACCGGCCGATCAAGTACGAGCAGCGTTGCCTTCCCCTCGCTCAGCGCGTAAAGACGATCACGCTCGTCCATCTGCAGGCCGTGAATCCGGTTGAACGGCGCCAGATCGATGGTTCTCGTCAGCGTCCCCGCGGCAATATCGATCTGCAGCAGAGCGTGACCGCCCTCGCCGGTATGGCCCGACGTCTCCACGCCGTAGTGGCCGACCCACGCGTGGCGGTTCGCGCTGTCCGTCACGAACTCATGCGGATACGACGGCAGTTCGACGCTATGAACGCGCTTGCCCGATGCGATCTCATACCAGCTAATGCAATGACTGCATTTTTCCACGAGCAGCAAAATGTCTTGGTCATTCATGTCGCGCCTCGCGTATTGAGTCGGATCCGGTACAAAGAAGTCGATGCGCAAATATAAAGTTCGTCCCCGGCCGGCCCGCCGAACGTGAGATTCGCCACTTTCTCCGGCACGCCGATACGCGCGAGGCGGGTTCCGTCCGGGTGATAAACCTGCACGCTGTCCCCGCTGCTCGTGAAAACCCAGCCTTGGACGTCCACTCGGAAGCCATCGGCCAAGCCGGGTTCGACGACGGCGAAAATACGAGGATTCGTCAACTCCCGTCCGGCAATGACGTCGAATGCAACGATATGGTGATTGCCGCTGCCGTCGCCGCGCAGCGCAGCCGAGGTGTCGGATACGTACAGCACCGATTCGTCCGGCGAGAAGGCGAGGCCATTGGGCTCTTCCACGAAGTCGGAGACGGCCGCAAGGATGCGCGTGCGCGGGTCGTAGCGGAAGACGTAGTTGTGGCCGAGTTCGGATTGCGCTGCGTGCCCTTCTCGATCCGACACGATCCCATAAGGGGGATCGGTGAACCAGATCGTACCGTCGCGCTTCACGACGATATCGTTGGGCGAGTTCAGCCGCTTGCCGTCGAAGCGATCGACGACGATTTCGTCCAAGGTCGAGTCCAACCCATCGCGCAAGCGAGTACGCACGATGGCCCGCTGCCCGTGCGAGCAATGAAGAATCGATCCGTCACGCTCGCGCGCGTGGCCATTCGTAAATTCGACATGCTCGCGCCAGACGGTCATCCCCTCGCTGTCGGACCAGCGCAGCATCCGATCGTTGGGAATGTCGCTCCAAAGAAGCGCTGCCTCTTCATGAATCCATACCGGCCCCTCGCCCCACTGCGCGCCCGTGCATAGGCGCTCGAGTGCCGCGCCCGCCGGAAACAACGCACTCGCCCGCGCGCTATAGGCGGTGATGTGCGTTTCGACGGTCTCGCTATCAGTCATCAACATGTCCCTTCACCCAAAAGGTCGCCTGTGCGTTTACTTGCCCCATATGCGCCGGTACGCGTCGCGATAATGATTCGCCGGGTCGTACAGATCGTTGGCGCCGACGTCGGCGGCGATGTTCTCGGGCGTGACGAGATGCACCGGGGTGCTGTAGCCGCTAGGCGGAGCGCCGGCAAACGCACGGTTCAACTCGTCGACGATCTGCCAGCCGTGCTGCATGAGCGGTTCGGGAATCGTGCCCGCCTGATAGCGATTGGCGCGAATGCGCTCATAAGCGGATTGACTGCCGTCTCCCGCCGAAACGTTATAAGGCGGCCCCGAGGATTTTTCGCCCGCGCTCGCGAGCGAAGGCCCCATGAAATCGAAGTAGAGATCGTTGATGCCGAGCGAATAGCTCCATTTGCTGCCGTAGCGCTGCAGCAGCGCCGTCGACAGTTGAGGAATCCGCGTCGAGGTTTCCGAGAGCGGCGTATCTTCGACCGCAAGCAACGTACAGCCCGTACATTCCTTGACGACCTTCGCCATTGCATCCGATTTCGCGACCGCCACTTTGTAGAGCGAATCGGTGAAGACTACGACGCCGGCAGTACCGTTGGATTTCACCACCGCGTAATCGGCCGCCACTTTCGCCACAGCGATCGGGTCCGTGCCCACATTGGTGAAAAGGCCCGTCGCGGCGTCAGGGCCGGACTTCGATCCCGCATGCCAGCCTACGACCGGGATGTTCAAACTACGCGCTTTCCGAATGACGATCGCCTGCTCGGTCGGATCGAAGCCGCCCAGGACGATGCCGGACGGATTGAGCGCAATGGCCTGATTCATCGCCGCCGTGCGGCCCGACACCGTGCCCTGGCCATCGAGGATGCGCAGCTTCCAGCCGATCACGTGAGCCGCCTGGGCTACCCCGTCGCTCACGCCGAGCACGCCGCCGTTACGCAGATCGGACGCCACGTAGACGATCGTCTTTCCGGCCTGCGCGGTCGGGCCCGTCGTCGGGCCGTCCCATGGCGGCGACGAGCGGACTGCGGCGGCGACGACCTTTTTCGCGGTCGCGAGATAGCCGTCCGCCGCGACAGCATGAGTGACGAAAGTCGATAACGCCGCGGCGGCAATCGCTGCCGGCAATAGGCTGAAAGGGTGGCGAATTGAAAATACGCGTTGCATCGTCATGTCTCCGTTGTTGCCATTCGTTGTTTGTGCCAAGTGATTCGTCGCGCGCGGTCAATCCCGCGGCGCGCTCCCCGCACGACTCGATGCGGGCTTTTTGGGCGCGCGCCCACGCCGACGGCTACCGTAACCGGCGATGCCGATGGCAATGAGCAGCGTCACGCCGTTAAAGAGCGGTTCGACGAAAAACGCGCCGCCCAACTGCTGAATGCCCGAGATACCGACCGCCAGCACACCCACGCCCACGAGCGTGCCGCCGACGTTCACGCGGCCGGGCCGGATCGTCGTCGAACCGAGGAAGGCTCCGACGAGTGCGGGCAGCAGATATTCCAGACCGACGCTCGCTTGCCCGATCCCTAGCTTCGATGCGAGCACGACACCGGCGAATGCAGTGATCAGACCCGACGCCATAAACGCGCCGATGACATAGCGGCGCACCGGAATGCCGTTGAGCTGCGCAGCGCGCGGGTTGGCCCCGATCGCATACAGGAAGCGTCCGACCGGTAAATACTCGGTGGCGACCCACAGCAGCAGTGCGATCCCGATCACGTACCACGTCGAAACGGGTAGCCCCAGCAAAACCGCGCCGTTGATCCGATAGAAGGCGTCCGGAAGCGTGCCCACCACTTGCCGCCCTCCCGTATGCCAAAGCGCGATCGCATAGACGATCGTGCCGCTGCCTAGCGTGGCGATGAATGAATCGATTTTCGCCATCTCGACCAGCAGCCCGTTGAGCAAGCCGAACGCGAGCCCGAGCAACAACACGATTGCAACCGCCTCGGGCCAAGCGAGGCCGAATCGGGTTTGCAGTGTGATGGTCAGAATGTGCCAGAGCACGATGCCGTACCCGACCGTCAGATCGATCTTGTTGGTCAGCATCGGAATCATCGCGGCCAGCGACAGCATGGCAATGATCGCCTTGTCGGACAGAATCGAATTGAGATTCATCCGCGTGGGGAACGTGTCGGGCAGCACGATCGAGAACAATGCGATCAGCGCCACCATCAAAATCGGCAGGCCGTATACGGGTAGGATCGTCGAGAGACCTTGCAAAACTGCGCGAGGCGACGATCTTTCTTTGGTTTGCGTAATGGAAATCATGAGGGTTCCCCTTCATCAATAATCGGGTCGGTCAGGCGAGCGCACACTCGTTTGCCGAAGCACGGCGCAGCAGCGTCTCGATTGCGAGCGCCTCGCGCGGGACGCTGTCGATCACGCGTCCGCGGTTGAAAATCAAGGCGCGGTGAGCAATGTTCGCCACCTCCTCGAAATCGGTTGAAACGAGCAACACGGCAAGACCGCGTTCGAGCGCGTCGTTCACGAGCGCGTAGATGTCCGCTCTCGCGCCCACGTCGACGCCCGCGGTCGGTTCTTCGAGGATGAGCAGCTTCGTGGCAATCTGGAGCCAGCGCGCCATGACCACTTTCTGCTGGTTGCCGCCGCTTAAACTCTCAATCGCCGTTGCCGGATCGTTCGGACGCACACCGAAGCGCGTCGTCAGCGCCAGCGCCTGCCGCTGCTCCTCGCGTGCGCTCTTCAATCCGAAAAAACCGCGCCCCGCCGCGCGCGGATTGAGAAACAAGTTTTCGCGAACGGAAAGCGGCATCGCAAGGGACTCGCCGGTCCGGTCGCCCGCCACAAATCCGATCCCTTGCTTCATCGCATGCCGAGGCGAGCGAACGTCGAGCGCCGTGCCCCCGAGCCGTATCGCTCCACTCTCGAGCGAAGCCTGTCCGAATAGCGCGCGCCCCACCGTGTCTTGCCCCGCGCCCCGCAAGCCTGCGAGCGCGACCATTTCACCGGCGGCAAGCTCGAGCGATACGGGACCTACATCGCCGAAGACGGCATCGCGCAGTTCGAGCACGAGGTCCTTGCGCTCGCGCATGCCGGGCACACGGATAGGTTGCGGCTTGCGCCCGACAATCATGTCCACGAGATCCTCCGGACTCGTCTCTCCGATGCGCTTTTGCCCGACCAGCCGCCCATCGCGCATGACCGCCACGCGATCCGCGATTCGAAAGATTTCGTCGAGCCGATGGGACACGTAGATCATCCCGACGCCGCGCTCACGCAGCGAGGACAGCACGGTGAACAAACGCTCGACGTCGTCCTGCGGCAAGCTGGCCGTCGGCTCGTCCAGCACGATCAGCCGAGCGTCGGTGGCAAGGGCGCGCGCGATCGCGAGCAGCGACTTCTCGGTACGCGTCAGCTCGCTCACCGGCGCATCCGGATCGATGTCGGCGTCGACCGACTCCAGCGCCCGGACCGCGCGCCGACGCACGGCACGCCAATCGATGAGCCCCGCGCGACGGACGAAACCGCAGCCGAACGCGACGTTTTCCGCGGCGCTCATCCAATCGATGAGGCCCAGATCCTGGTGGATGAACGCGATCGCCTGGCGGGCGCGTTCCCCCGCCAGCGGCGCACCATCGAGCGTGATCGAACCCGAATCGATCGGGTAGACGCCGGCCAGCAGCTTGATCAGCGTCGACTTGCCCGCGCCGTTCTCTCCGAGCAGTGCGACGACGGAGCCTGCATCGACATCGAGACTCACGTTATCGACGGCGAGCGTGCCGCCGAAACGCTTCGTCACTTGATTGAAGGACAGTAGAGACGACATCGATGCCTCCTCGTGATGCGTCGATTGATCGGATTTCAGCGGTGTCAGAACGTATGGCGCAGACCCGCACGGACGCCGAGCTGATCGTGCCCGCTCGACGCGTCGAATCCCGTGATCTGCGCCTGCGCCGCGTCGCCCGCGGCATGCTGATAGACCGCCATCGCGTAAGTGTCGGTACGCTTGGACAAGAAGTAATCGGCGATCAAATTGAATTGGTGATACTTGGGCCGAGCTCCCGTGGCATCGTCTTTTCCGGAGAGAAAGTCATAGGAGCCGGAAAGAAAGAATGCCGGCGAAAACTGATAACTCGCCCCCGCTTCCGCGTTGTTGAATGCAACGTTGCGCCGTGCATCGCCGGACGCAAAGACCGTATGCGAGAGATTGAGCAGCACCTTGAGATTGCCGAACGCGTAGGCGCCTGCGAGCGCCGCCACGCGCTGACTCGATGCTTGCGCGAGGTAGTTTCCGTAGATGACGTTCGTGAACGTGGCCGTGTTGGCGTAGCCGTCGACAGCCACTGCCGGATTCTTGACGTTCAAATAAGCCGCCGCGAACTGCAACGGCCCGCGGGCATACCCTGCGCCGATGCTCCAGACGCTGTTCTGCGAAAAGCTCCCCGCTACGCCGCCGAAGCTATACAGACCGCCGAACGTGAAGCCGCCGTAATCGGCGCTCGCGAATTTCACGCTGTTGTTCACGCGAAACCCGCTACCGGTATTGTCGATGTCTTCGGGGTGCGAAAAATACCAGCCGCCCCAACGACCGTTGGAGGACAGCGGCTGAATGTAGTCCACCACGAGATCGTATTGACGGCCCAGGGTCATTGTTCCGTAGGGCGTCGAAAGTCCTACGAATGCCTGCCGCCCGAATTCGCGCCCGCCCGGGCCCGCCTGCCCCGAGAATCCGTCGAAACCGTTCTCGAGCGTGAAGATGGCCTTCATGCCGCCACCGAGATCTTCCTTGCCGGTGAAACCCCAACGGCTGCCCGCCACGACGCCGCTTACGGCTTGCCAGCTATGCGCGCCCCCTTGGTTGGTGGCATAGGTCACGCCGTTGTCGATGATTCCGTACAGCGTCACGCTGCTTTGCGCCATGGCTAGCGGTGCGAAAAGCGAAATAGGAATGGCGAACAGTGCAGCACTTCTCATGACGTCTCCTTGCTTGTTGTCGAGGTATCGAACTTTTTTGCAAGTGTGGACGTGCAACAGTTGCTGCGCTAATCAAAAGTTTTCAACAAACGATAACCTGTGTTTATAAGGCCGGTGCGCAACCGAGGCCGGATACACGCGTTAAGCGGCGTCCGGTTCGCCATGGAATAACGCGAGAAAGTGGCGCGCAGGCGCGCTGAGCGGTCGATCGCGCCGCACGATGGTGCCGTAGGAAGGCAGCTTGTGACGGAACGCGTAATCGATCGTCGCCACCAACCCGTGTTCCGCGTTGCGCTGCGCGACGGTGGCGGGAATAGCGCCGAGCATCTGCGATCGCGCAACGAGGCTCATCGTGGTCAAGATGGAGCCGGTTTCGATCAGCCCGCGCGGCATGGGCCGATGATGTTCGCCGAATTCGCGCTCGACGACATCCCGCGCGGGGCTCCCGCTGGGCTGCAAGATCCACGGGTACGCCGCCAGCCGCGCAAAGTCGACAGCGCGTTCGGCTGCGAGCGGATGATCGCGGCTGCACACGATGGCGAGCGCTTCGTCGTCGACGGTGCGAAACAGATGCTCGCTGCGTTCGCATGCATCGCGGCCGATAACGACCTCGAGCACCCCCTCGTGCAACTGCGGCATCAATTGATCGCTCGTGTCCACGGCGATTTCGATGGCCAACAGCGGAAAGCGTGCCTTCAGCTGCACCAGCGCTTCGGTCAGGCGCCCCGGCGTAGCCGCCATGATGCTGCCGATCGCGAGCCGCCCCGCACTGCCCAGTTGCAGTTCCGACAATTCGCGATTGAGCGCCTCCATGCTGCCGCGAATGCCGCGGAAATAACCGAGCACACGCTCGCCCGCGGGATTTAAGCGAAGGCTTCGTCCCGCGCGCTCGAAAAGCAGTTGGCCGAGCGCGTTTTCCAACTCGTGGAGCATCTTGGTCGCGGCCGGCTGGGTGAGCCCGAGTTGTGCGGCGGCGCCACGCAGCGTCGAGCATTCCTCGACCGCCAGCAATAGCGCGATCTGCCGCATCCGCAGCCTGTTGAGCAACTGCGGGGTGGAGTCGCGCCGGTCGATGGAGCCCATGCTGATTACCTGTAGTTATCGATTCATCAAGAGTTTTCAATTTACGCAAGGGCGGCGTCTACCTAGGATCAACCCTGTACCACGTCGGCCGCAGGACGGCCGCTTCAAGGAGATCAGGTATGACAAACCAACGCCCGCGCGTGCCGCGCCGGCCGAACCCCGCAGAGGTTGCCGTATGACCACAGCGTCGCAGCTTCCCGTTGTCGCTCTCACGCTCGGCGATCCGGCCGGCATCGGGCCCGAACTGATTGCGAAGCTTCTCGCGCGACCGGACGCGACGGCCCAGGCGAACATCGTGCTGATCGGCGACCGTTGGCTCTGGGAAGAAGGCCAGCGCATCGCGCAGACGTCGGTCGACGTAGAGCCGATCGCATCGCTCGCGGACACGCGCCGCCGTCCTTCGACACAGCGCCCCGCATTCGTCGCGGTCGATACGATCGAGCCGGCTCATGTCGCACGCGGCGAAGCGCGGGCGAGCGGCGGCCGCTCGGTGCTGCACGTGCTCGATCGCTGCATGGACGCGACCCTGGCGGGCGATGTCGACGCGATCTGCTTCGCACCGCTCAACAAGCACGCGATGAAGCTCGGCGGTCTCGCCCACGAGGACGAGTTGCACCACTTCGCCGACTACCTGGGCGTCAAGCATTACTTCTGCGAGTTCAATACGCTCGGCGATCTATGGACGGCGCGTATTTCTTCGCACGTTCCGCTGAAGACCGCGGCGAGCTATCTGAACGCCGAGCGCATCACCCAAGCTGCGGATTTGATCTACCGCTCGCTCCTCGAGAACGGCGTGCAGGCACCGAAGGTCGCGATCGCCGCTTTCAACCCGCACGGCGGCGACGGCGGCATGTGCGGCCGAGAGGAAATCGACGTCATTGCGCCCGCCGTGCGCGCGCTCCAGGCGCGCGATTGGCCAACCGATGCGCCGTTTCACGGCCCCTTCCCCGCGGACACGATTTTCTTGAAAGCGCAGGCCGGCGAGTATCAAGCAATCGTCACGATGTACCACGATCAAGGCCAGATCGCGATCAAGCTCATGGGGTTTTCTCGCGGGGTCACCGTGCAAGGCGGGCTACCCGTGCCGATCACCACGCCCGCGCACGGCACGGCCTACGACATCGCGGGGCTGGGCTGCGCCGACGTGGGAGCGATGTGGCAGGCGTTCCACATCGCTTGCCGTATGGGAAGCGCGCATCGGCGGGCCACCGCTGCCGTTCGAGCGTAACGGCATGCCCTCCCTTCCCGAATCGACTACGAACTAACGGAGAGCTCCGAATGAAAATCAAATCCGTGCGCGCACGCCTATTTCAATGGAAAGGCAAGACGGTGCCGCCGCAAGGCAATTTCTGCTCGAACGCGATGGACTTGCTCTACGCGCCGCAAGAAACGATGAGCACGTTCCGCTTTCATTCATGGACCGTGGTCGAGATCGAGACCGATGACGGCATCGTCGGACTAGGCAATGTCGCGCTCGCGCCGCAAGTCGCGAAATTGATCATCGACGAATACCTGGCACCGCTCGTGATCGGCCACGATCCGTGGGACTACGAGTATCTGAACCAGCGCATGTACCGCGCGACCCATGCGTGGGGGCGCAAAGGCATCGGCATGGCGGCAATCTCCGCCGTCGACATCGCGATCTGGGACATCCTCGGCAAGAGCGTGGGCAAACCGGTATTCAAGCTGCTCGGCGGACGCACCAAGGAACGCATCCCCTGTTATTACTCCAAGCTCTATCGCTCCGGCCTGAGGGCGATGCAAGAAGAAGCGCAAAAGTACCTCGATCAAGGCTTCCGCGCCTTCAAGATGCGGTTTGGCTATGGGCCGGCCCACGGACAGAAAGGGGTCGTGGAGAACCTGAAATCGGTCGAGGCGGTACGTGAGGTGATCGGCTACGACAACGATCTGATGCTCGAATGCTATATGGGGTGGAACCTCGAGTATGCGAAGCGGATTCTGCCGAAGCTCGAGACATTCCAGCCGCGCTGGCTCGAAGAGCCCGTGATCGCCGATGACATCGACGGCTACGCGGAACTGAACCAGTTGACGAGCATCCCCATCTCCGGCGGCGAACATGAGTTCACGTTGTACGGCTTCAAGCAATTGCTCGACCGCAAGGCGGTGTCGGTCGTGCAATACGACACAAATCGCGTCGGCGGCATCACCATGGCGCACAAAATCAATGCGCTGTGCGAAGCGTACAGCGTGCCCGTGATTCCGCACGCGGGCCAAATGCACAACTACCATCTGACGATGAGCACGCTCGCCTCGCCGATGAGCGAGTATTTCCCGATGTTCGACGTCGAGGTCGGCAACGAACTGTTCTATTACATTTTCGACGGTGAGCCCGTCGCCGAAGACGGCTTTCTGCAACTGCGCGACGACGTACCGGGACTGGGCCTCACGCTCAAGACCGAGTTCCTCGACCAATTCGAGATCGTGGGGTAATCATGGGCCCACGTTATCAAGGTGTGTTTCCGGTCGCCCCTACGATCTTCACGGAGAGCGGCGCGCTCGACCTCGACGGCCAGCGCCGCTGCCTCGATTTCATGATCGATGCGGGCTCGAACGGCATCTGCATTCACGCGAATTACTCGGAGCAATTCGCGCTCGACGATGAAGAGCGTGAGTTGATCACGCGTGCAACGCTCGAGCACGTCGCGGGACGCGTACCGGTGATCGTGACGACATCGCATTTCAGCGCTCGGATTTGCGCGCAGCGCAATCGACAAGCGCAGACGCTCGGCGCCGCGATGGTCATGGCGATGCCCCCTTATCACGGAGCCACGTTCCGCGTACCCGAAGCGCAGGTCCGAGCGTTCTTTCTCGAAGCGGCCCATGGCCTCGACATCCCACTGATGATTCAGGACGCCCCGGCTAGCGGCACCACGCTGTCCGCGTCGTTTCTCGCGCAACTCGCGCGCGAGATCGATGCCGTGTCGTACTTCAAGATCGAAACACCCGGCGCGGCATCCAAGCTTCGCGCGCTCATCGCGCTCGGAGGCGATGCGATCGAAGGCCCGTGGGACGGAGAGGAAGGCATTACGCTGCTCGCCGATCTCGATGCGGGCGCGACAGGCGCGATGACCGGTGCGGGCTATCCCGACGGCATCCGCCGTATCACCGACGCCCACTTCGCGGGCCGGCGCGACGAAGCGGTCGAGCAATATGCCCGCTGGCTGCCGCTCATCAACTACGAGAACCGTCAGGCGGGATTTTTGGCCGCGAAGTCGCTGATGAAGGAAGGCGGCGTAATCGCATGCGAAAAGCCGCGCGCGCCGTGGCCCGAGTTGCACCCTCAGATCCGCGCGGGGCTCATCGACGCCGCGCGCCGGCTCGATCCCATGGTGCTGCGGTGGGCCCGCTAGCGGGTCGATGCTTGCCTGCTTCGCACCGATTCCGTAGGGGCCCGACGCGTGTCCCCTACCGCTGCTCCTTCACTCGCGACACGATCTGCGTCGGGCTCACGAACTGCAGCGCGATGAGCACCCAGACGAGCGTGATGCCCATATAGATCATCGCCATTGCATCGATCGATTGCGGCGCACGCACCCCGGTCGAGAACACCGCGTAGTAGAGCGCGACGACGAGCGTTTGCGTATCCGGCCCCGCCGTGAAGAACGTCAGCTCGAACATGCCGATCGTGCGCACGAGCACCAGCAGCCCCGCGGCGAGCATGCCCGGCACGAGCAGCGGCAGCAGCACGTAGCGGAAGTAGCGCAGCGTGTTTGCGCCGAAGATGCGCGCGGCGGCTTCGAGGTTGGGGTCGATCTGCTCGATGAACGGCGTCATCACGAGAATGACGAACGGCAGCGCCGGCACCAGGTTGGCAAGGATGACGCCGGTCAGCGTGCCGGCGAGGCCCACTTTGTACATCACCGTCGCCATCGGAATGCCGTACGTGACCGGCGGCACCATCAGCGGTAGCAAAAACGTCAGCATCGCGATCCGTTTGCCCGGGAAGTTCGCCCGTGCGAGAGCATAGGCCGCGGGCACGCCGAGCGCGACCGAGAGCAAGACCACGGCGCCGACGACTTCGACCGTCACCCGCAATACGCTCGAGAGCTGGAAATCGTCCCACGCCTGCGCATACCAATGCAGCGTGAAGCCTTGCGGCAACAGCGTGCCGAACCAGCGCGTCCCGAGCGAATTGACCGCGACGGTGGCGATCAGCAGCAGCACGTTGAGCAGGAAAAAGCCCATGACGCCCCACACGAGCGCGCGCCACAGGCGACTGCCGATTCCTTCGGCATGTTTGCTGGGGCGGGCATTCGATGCGCCGCGGCCGGTATGGGGCTCGGGCATGGGCAGCACGCCAGCGCCTTGATTATCGGTTGCCATCATCCTTTTCCTCCCGTCACGGGACCGGTATAGAAGAACCGGCGCGCGCCGAGCATGCCGGCCACGACGATCAGTTGCACGAAACCCATCACGATGGCGATCGTCGAAGCGAGCGAGTAATCGTAGGTCTCGAAAGCGGCCTCCGATGCCGCAATCGACATAACGCGTGTGGGGCCGGCCGGCGCCCCGAGCAGCACGGCCGACGGAAACACCGAGAACGCCTGCACGAACGAGAGGCAGGCGGCCATCGTGAGGCCCGGCACGAGCAGCGGTAAATAGATCTGCTTAAATTGCTGCCATGGGCTCGCACCCAGCGTCGAGGCCGCGCGCGCAAGCGTCGGATCGATGCCCGTCACATACGACAGCGTGAGCAGGAACGCGAATGGGAAACCTGACACGATCAGCGAAATCAGCACGCCCCAGTAATTGTGCGTGAGCCGCACTTCGTCGCCGTACAAATGCAGGGCCCGCACCGCTTGCGGGAACCAGCCGTTCGGCGCGAAGTAGGTGAGCATGCCGTCGGCGATCAGCACGGTGCCGAGTGTCACCGGAATGACGAGCAGTGTCGTGACGAGTTTCTGGTATGGCGACTTGCGGCGCAGCGAAAATGCAACGGGCACCGACAGGCCGACGTTGATGAGTGTCGCCGGCACCGCAAGCTTGAGCGTCACGATGATGGTCGACCACATCGCGCTATCCGTGAAAAACGCCCGGTAGTTTGCGAGGGCGCTGCCGCCGTTCATCGGCTCGAACGACAGCATGAGACCGTACGCAAACGGATAGATGAACAGGGCCACGATGAAGCCGAGCGCCGGCGTAACGAGCCAGCCCTTGGCATCGCGCGGCGCCGATAGGGTCAGCGCACTCATGATGCGCTCTCCTGGCGGTACACGAGCGCACGCTCCGTCGAGATAGCGAGCGTGATGCGCTCGCCTTGCGCGAACTCGCCCTCGACGCGGGCCCACAATCGCCCGAACGCTGCCTTCACGAACAGCAACGAATCGCGGCCGCCGTATTCGACCACTTCGACGTCTACGTCGAACGCGTTCGGCGTACCCGGCTGTGCTTGCACCAGATCTTCGGGACGAACGGCGAGCGACACGGATTTCGATTCGAACGCTTCCATCGGCGTGGCCGTGAAATTCACACCCGACGCCGACACTTGCACCGCCGCGCCCTGCATGCCCTCGAGCGAACAGCCGATCACGTTGCGGTACCCCATGAACCGTGCGACATGCAGATTCTTCGGCCGACCGTAGACTTCCTTGGGGGTGGCCACCTGCTGCACGACGCCTTCTTTCATAACGACGATGCGGTCGGCCATCGAAAGGGCCTCGTCCTGATCGTGCGTCACATAGATCGTCGCGCGCTCGAGTTCGCCGTGAATGCGGCGGATTTCGGCGCGCATTTCGATGCGCAGCTTCGTGTCGAGATTAGACAACGGCTCGTCCATCAGCACCAAGGGCGGCTCGATGACGATCGCGCGCGCAATCGCGACGCGCTGCTGCTGGCCACCGGAGAGTTGCCCCGGCAGCTTGTTTTCATGACCGACCAACTGCACGAGCTGCAATGCGGCGCGCGCACGGCGCTCGGTTTCAGCCTTCGGCGTACCGCGCATCTTCAAGCCGAAGCCGACGTTCTCGAGCACCGACATGTGCGGAAACAGCGCATAGTTTTGAAAGACCATGCCGAAGCCGCGCTTCTCGGGCGGCAGCACGTCGATGCGTTTTTCGTCGAGCCAGATCGCCCCGTCCGTGAGGGGCTGCAGGCCTGCGATGCAGTTGAGCGCCGTCGATTTGCCGCAGCCCGACGGACCAAGCAACGCGATGAACTCGCCGCGCTCGATATCGAGATCGAGCCCTTGCAGCGCCGCTACATGGACGCCCTCCGCATTGGCGAAGCTGCGGCACACCGAAGAAAGACGCAACCGATCGAATGTATGCTTCATGATAATTCCCTAACTGACATCTCGACATGTGGCCGGCTCACCCGGCCACATGCATTTCGCTTGCCTGCTTACTTCGTCTTCTGCGAACCGATTTCGCGGTCCCATTTCTGGAACGCGGCGACCATCTTATCGGCATCCAGCGGCAACGCATTCGGATACTTCGCGATCCAAGCGCCGTACTCAGGGCGGCCATACTTCTCGAGGACCACACGGCTCTTTTCCGGCGCATTGGACGCCGTCAAGCCCTTGATTGCGGGGCCCGGGTAGAAGTAGCCGTCGTCGTACGTCATCGCCTGCTGTGCGGGCTCGAGCATGAAGTTGATCAGCTTGTAGAGCACCTCGAGCTTCGCTTTGGGCACGCCCCTCGGAATGACCATGTAGTGCGCGTCGTTGACCCAGGTCATGTTATCGAACGCACCGACCTTGAAGTTCGCCGGAACGACGCCGAGCGCGCGCGGGTTGATGTCCCAACCCGTCATCGTGACCGTCATGTCGCGCGAGCCTTCGCCGATCTCCTTCATCACCGCCGATGTTCCGCCCGGATAGTAGGGCACGCAGTCGTTCAGCTTCTTGAGGAAGGCCCACGTCTTGTCCCAGCCCTTGTCCGGATCCTTGGGATCCTTGTCGCCGAGCAGATACGGCAGCCCCATCAAGAACGCGCGGCCCGGGCCCGAATTAGCCGGACGCGCGTAAATCAGCTTACCGGGGTGGGCCTGGCACCATGCCAGCAGTTGATCGGCACTCTTGGGCACGTCCTTCGCACTCACGTGATCCGGGTTGTACTCGAGCAGCGGGCCGGCGGGCGTGTACGTGACTTCGATGCCATAGCCCTGGGCCAGGTCGAGCATTTTGCGGGCGCCGTCCGAGTAGACGCCGGGCACTTCCGGAAACAGCTTCGCCTGATCGGGCAGCAGTTTCACCCAAAGGTTTTGCTCGATGCCGGCGGCAAGCGCATCGGTGCCTGTCAGCACGAGGTCGATGTCCGAGCGGCCCGCCGCCTGCATCGCCTTGATCTTGCCGGGCAACTGCGGCGCCGGCGCGTTCGTGTAGGTGATGTTGCTGACGAGGTCGGGATACTTCGACTTGAATGCCTCGAAGCCGGACTTCGTCAGCGCGAGATTACCGGCCACGTCGACAATATTCAGCGATACGGGATCGGCGAAGCTCGCCGTCGCCACCAGTGAAAAACTCAGCGCCGCGGCGATGCAACCGATACGACGCGCGATTCTTGAACCAGCCATGTCTCCTCCATAAGTGATCGAGTTTGTTGACGAATACGACTTCGTCTTGTTCCTTCTTTCCCGTGCCTGCCTTCTCCTCATGCGGCACCGCTCCGCTACTTGCCACCGCCCCCCGAAACGCCGATCGGCAAACGTAGCATCGGCTCCGGCAACCCTTTTACGCCGACCTCGACCGCAAAGGTCGCGCCCGAGAGCGCATCGCCTTCCAGGCGAATCGACGTGACGAACAGCGTATCGAGCCCCGCCCCGCCGAACGCGCACATCGCCGGCTTGGCGGCCGGCACCGCGATGCTGCGCTCGAGCTTGCCCTCCGGCGTGAAGCGATGCACGAGCCCTGCATCGTTGCCGCAGATCCAGTAGCAGCCGTCGGCATCGACGGCCGCCCCATCCGGACGCCCCAGCCCTAGCGCCTCGCCCATCTCGATGAAGACGCGCCGGCCATACGGCACACCGTCGTCGATGTCGTAGTCGAACGACCAGACGATGCGCCGGCTCGCATGCGAATCGGACAGATACATCGTGCGGCCGTCGGGACTGAACGCGAGGCCGTTCGGGACGATCAGCTCATCGCACAGCACATGCAGCGAACGCCTTTCGACGTTCAACCGATACAAGCGTCCTTCCGTGCGCGCGAGCGCGGTATCGCAAACCATGGTCCCCGCGAGAAACCGCCCCTGCCGGTCGCAGCGGCCGTCGTTAAAGCGCATGCCGCCGCTTCGATGCGCAACCGTCGCAAGGCATTCGCGCATCGCGATGGGCGCGTCGGGAACCGGATGCTCCATCACAAAGATGCCGGTTTCCATCGCCAGCGCAACACCGCCCTCGTCGATCAATGCCAGCGAACCCGCCATCTCGGGCAGCGCCCATGCGTGCGTGCGGTCGCTCGATGCATCCCAGCGCCACAGCACGCGCCCGGGGATGTCGGTCCAGTACAGCGCGTGCTCGCGCGCATGCCAAACCGGGCTCTCGCCCACGCCGCAGCGCATGGCGCCGATTCGTTCGATCGATGTCGTGACGCTCATGGCTGCTCAGTCTCCGAAAGGGCCCGCCGCGACGAACGCTCCGCCCTGGTACCGGCGTACGGGGTCGTCCTCGCTGCGCGGCGGCTGCTCGCGCTCGATGCGCTCGCGCCACGGCTCGCTCGTCTGCGCCGGCACATAGCCCAGATGGGCTGCGTGCGCGTTGTCCCACCAGCAATCGCGATTGGCGGACACGCCGTAGACGATCGTGCAGCCGACGCGCGGCACGAACATCGCGCGCCGCACGAGTTGCTCGAGATCGTCGTAGCCGAGCCACGTCGCCAACATGCGGCGGTCCTTCGGCTCGGGGAACGACGAGCCGATGCGCACGCATACGCTTTCGATGCCGTAACGGTCGAAGTAAAAGCGCGCCAGTTGCTCGCCGAACACCTTGCTTAAGCCGTAGTAGCTATCGGGGCGCTGCGGGGCGTTCGCGTCGATGACTTCGCCCTGCCGGTAGAAACCCGTCACGTGATTGGAGCTGGCGAACACGATGCGGCGCACGCCGTGCCGGCGAGCGGCCTCGTACAGGTGATACGCGCCCTGGATATTGGCGGGCAGCACTTCCTCGAACGGGCGCTCGACCGAGACACCGCCCAAATGCACGATCACGTCGACGCCGCGCACGAGCGCATCGACGGCTGCTGCATCGGCCAGATCGCAGCGCATCGATTCCTCGCCCTCGCGCAGCGCGTCGATCGGCGCAATGTCGGATAAGCGAAGCACGTCGGCATAGCGCGGGAGCCGCTCGCGCAGCACGCGGCCGAGGCCGCCCGCCGCACCCGTCAACAGGATCCGGCCGCAGTGCGTGCGAATGCCGTCCAGTGGATCGGCGCTGTGGGGCATCTGCGTCATGTCAGGTCACCGGCGCGGGATTGAATAGAACGAGGTCGTTGTGCAGGCCGAGCTTGTCCGCGCACACCTGTTTGCGGCCGCTCGCGACATCGAGAATCATCTGGAACAACTCCCAGCCGATGTCGGCGATGCTCGCCTCGCCCGTCGCGATACGTCCGGCATCGAGATCGATCAGATCGTGCCAGCGCTCGGACAGCGCCTTGCGCGTCGACACCTTGATGACAGGCGCCATCGCAAGACCGTACGGCGTGCCGCGGCCGGTCGTAAAGACTTGCAAATTGATGCCCGAGGCGAGCTGCAGTGTTCCGCAGACGAAGTCGCTCGCGGGCGTCGCGGCGAAGATGAGGCCCTTGCGGCGCATTTTTTCGCCGGGACCGAGCACGTCCACGATCGGGCTCGTGCCCGATTTGACGATCGAGCCGAGCGCCTTTTCGACGACGTTCGAGAGCCCGCCGCGCTTGTTGCCCGGCGACGGGTTGGCGCTGCGATCCGCCCGGCCGCCGCTCAGATAATCGTCATACCAAGCCATCTCGCGCAGCAGCGCGCGGCCCACTTCTTCGTCCACCGCGCGCGGCGTCAGTAAATGGATCGCATCGCGTACTTCCGTGACTTCGGAGAACATCACCGTGCCGCCCGCGCGCACGATCAGATCGGCCGCATAGCCGACGGCCGGGTTCGCCGTCACGCCCGAAAATGCATCGCTGCCACCGCATTGCACGCCGATGACGAGATCCGATGCCGGACACGTTTCGCGACGCCGCGTGTTCAACCGAGCCAGCCGCTCGTCGGCCATCGCGAGGATGGCATCGACCATTTCGCCGAATCCCTCGAAGGCCTCATCCTGCAGCGACAGCACCGGCGACTGCGGCTTGCCGGCCACCTCGATCGGGATCCGCCCGCCGGGAGCAAGCTTGGACGGCACGAGCCGCTCGGGCACGAGCTTTTCGCAGCCGAGGCCGATCACCATCACTTCGCCGCCGAAGTTCGGATTGACGGCGAGGTTCTGCAGCGTGCGGATCGGCACGATCGCGGCCGGCGCGTTGATCGCGACCCCGCAACCGTACGAATGCGTGAGCGCGACGACGTCGTCGACATTCGGGTAGCGCGGCAGCAGCTCGCGCTTGATGCGGGCAACGACGTGCTCGGTCACGCCCGACACGCACTGCACGCTCGTCATGATGCCGAGTACGTTCTTCGTTCCGACCGTGCCGTCGGCGTTGCGGTAACCCTCGAACGTGTAGCCTTCGAGCTTGGCCAGATCAGGCGCCTTGCGCGTCGCGAGCGGCAGCGAATCGAGCGTTGGCGGCTTGGGCAACTGCACTGCGCTTTCGTCGATCCAACTGCCCCGCGGGAGAGGCTTGGCCGCGTAGCCGATGATCTCGCCATAACGCACGATGGCGTCGCCCTCGGCCAGATCGGTCAGCGCGACTTTATGCCCTTGCGGCACCCCTTGTACGAGGACGGTGCCGTCGGCCAGCACCGCACCCGTGGCGAGGCCCCGCGCGTCGACGACGATCGCGACGTTGTCGCGCTCGTCCACACGGATCGTAAGCGCGCGCTCGATGCCGGCGTCGGGCGCGGAAGTGGAAACGGACATTGCAAAAGACTCCATCGTTTATTGCAGCTTCATCGCGGCTTCATTGCAGCTTCATCGCGGCTTCATACTGTACGCGGTGCGCATGCCGGCCGGCGCCTACGGCCAGCCGCATTCAGCGCACCAAGCACGGGCGCTTGTTGTCGAACACCCAGCCCGGTATCAGATACTGCATCGCGGCCGCATCGTCGCGACTGCCGAGCCCCTGCTCGAGATAGAGCGCATGCGCGCTTGCGAGCGCATCCTCGTCCAATTCGATGCCGAGCCCACCGCGCGCCGGGACAGCCACCTGTCCTTGCTCGATCTTGAACGGTTCGCGCGTGATGCGCTGACCATCCTGCCAGATCCAGTGCGTATCGATCGCCGTAATCTCGCCCGGCGCGGCGGCGGCCACATGCGTGAACATCGCGAGCGAGACGTCGAAGTGATTGTTGGAATGCGAGCCCCAGGTCAAGCCCCATTCCGCGCACAGTTGCGCGACGCGTACCGAGCCGCGCATCGTCCAGAAATGCGGATCGGCAAGCGGGATATCGACCGAGCCCAGCGAGACGGCGTGGCCGAGCTGGCGCCAGTCGGTGGCGATCATGTTCGTCGCTGTGCGCAAACCGGTTGCGCGCCGGAATTCCGCCATGATTTCGCGGCCGGAGTAGCCGTTCTCCGCCCCGCAGGGGTCTTCGGCGTAGGCTAGCACGTCGCTCTTGCCGCTGCACAAGCGAACGGCTTGCGCGAGCGACCATGCGCCGTTCGGGTCGAGCGTAATGCGCGCATCGGGAAAACGCTCGGCGAGCGCGGTCACCGCAGCGATTTCCTCGTCGCCCGCGAACACACCGCCCTTCAACTTGAAGTCGTGAAATCCATAGCGTTCATGTGCCGCCACCGCGAGCCGCACGACAGCCTCGGGCGTCAGCGCCGGCTCGTTGCGCAAGTGGAACCACGGATCGCCCGCGGCGCTTTCACTGCGGTAATCGAGATCCGTGCGTGCGCGCTCGCCGATATAGAACAGATAACCGAGCATCGGCACGTGCGTGCGCTGCTGCCCTTCGCCCAGCAGTGCGGCCACGGGCACCTCGAGATGCTGACCCAGCAGGTCGAGCAGCGCGGCTTCGATGGCCGTCACCGCGTGAACGGTGACACGCAAGTCGAACGTCTGCGTGCCGCGCCCGCCCGCGTCGCGATCGGCGAAGCGCCGGCGCACGCTGTTAAGCACGTCCTGCCAGCGGCCGAGCGACGCGCCGATCACAAGGGCGCTCGCCTCCTCCAACGTGCGCCGGATTGCTTCGCCGCCCGGCACTTCGCCTAGTCCGGTTCGTCCGCTGCTGTCCTCGAGGACGACGATATTGCGCGTAAAGAACGGCCCGTGGGCGCCGCTCAAGTTCAGCAGCATGCTGTCGCGCCCGGCCACGGGTACGACGCGCATGCGTGTGACCACGGGCGTCTGCGAGTGGGTATCGGGCATCGTCGGTTTCGTCATAGCGTCTTGCTTCATCGATTCAGGCTCACAGCAGGGTTAAAGCAAATTCACGGCTGAAATGCAAAGGATTCGACATGGGCTCGATGGCGTTAGGCAGTTTTCGCGCCGCCGCGCACGGCACGGCCAAAGCTCGGCCGCTTCGGATCGTAGCGCCAGCCCGGGACGAGATAGCGCATGGCCATCGCGTCGTCGCGCGCGCCGTTGCCGAGCGAGCGATACAGCGCATGCGCCTGCTCGACGCGATCGAGATCGATCTCGATGCCGAGCCCCGGGCGCTTGGGCACGGCCACCTGCCCGCCTTCGATCGGAAACGGCTTACGCGTGAGGCGCTCCGCCCCCTCCTGCCAAATCCAATGGGTGTCGATCGCCGTAATCGCACCCGGCGCCGCAGCCGCGACATGCACGAACATGGCCAGCGACACATCGAAGTGATTGTTCGAATGCGAGCCCCACGTGAGCCCGAACTCGCTGCAAAGCTGCGCGACGCGCACCGACCCCTGCATCGTCCAGAAATGCGGATCGGCAAGCGGAATGTCGACGGCGCCGAGTACGAGTGAATGCCCGAGCTGGCGCCAATCCGTGGCGATCATGTTCGTCGCCGTCGGGATTCCCGTTGCGCGCCGGAATTCAGCCATCGTCTCCCGGCCGGAGTACCCGTTCTCGGGGCCGCAGGGATCTTCGGCATAAGCGAGCAGATGTCCTTGCCCGCGACACAGTGCGATCGCCTCATCGAGCGACCACGCGCCGTTCGGATCGAGCGTCGCGCGGGCGTCGGGAAAACACGACTTGAGCGCCGCGATCGCTTCCATTTCCTCGGCGCCGTCCATCACGCCGCCTTTGAGCTTGAAATCGGCGAAACCGTAGCGCTCGGTCGCCGCTTGCGCGAGCCGCACGATCGCCTCCGGTGTCAGCGCGCGCTCGTGGCGCAGGCGCAGCCAATCGTCACGCCCGCCCGTGCCTTCGAGATACGGCAAATCGGTTTGGCCGCGATCGCCGATATAGAACAGATAGGCCAGCACCGGTACGCGCTCGCGTTGCAGGCCGCTGCCGAGCAGTTCGGCCACGGGCACGCCGAGGCACTGGCCGAGCAAATCGAGCAGCGCTGCCTCGACGGCGGTCAAGACATTGTCCATCCGCAAGTTGATCTCATGCGGTTGGCGCAACACAGCCGATTCGGCTTCGGACGTGACTTCATAGACGGTGCCGCGATGCGCCCCCTCTTGCTCGCTGCCGCCGGCAAGCGCGCGGCGAACCGCATTGAGCGTAGCGTTCATGCGCCCGAGTTCGGTGCCGATCACGAGCGGCGCGATCCGCTCGAGCGCCGCGCGAATGCCCTCGCCGCCGGGCACTTCCCCGGCCCCCATACGGCCCGTGGAATCCGTCAACAGCACGAGGTTGCGCGTGAAGAACGGCCCGTGCGCGCCGCATAGATTGAGCAGCATGCTGTCGCGCCCGGCGACAGGAATCACGCGCATGCCGGTCACGCGCGGCGTGCCGCTATGCGCAAGAGAATCGGTCGTTTGCCCGTCCACCTTATTGCTTCTCCATTTCGATTCTTGCACTTCTATCAATCCGATCTATCCAATCAATTCGACCGATGCGGCGACGGTACAGGCCCGAGCGTCACGCGCTCGATCTTCCCGACAACGAACAAATAGCAGATGCAGGCGACGAGACCGTGCAAACCGACGAATACGAGTGCCCCGTTGAACGAGCCCGTATGACCGACGATATAGCCGACTGCGATCGGCGTCGTGATGCTCGACAAATTGCCGAACGTGTTCATCAACGCGCCGCTCAAGCCCGCGATTTCCTTCGGTGCCGTATCCGAGTTGACCGCCCAGCCCAGCGCGCCGAGCCCTTTGCCGAAGAAAGCGAGCGCCATCACGGCGACGACGATGACCTGCGCGTCGACGTAATTGCAAATCACCATGCTCATCGACAGCAGCATGCCGAGCACGATCGGCACCTTGCGCGCTACCGACAGCGATGAACCGCGCCGCAGCAGCGCATCGGAAATGATGCCGCCGAGGATGCCGCCCAAGAAGCCGCAGACCGCGGGCACGGATGCGACGAAGCCGGCCTTGAGGATCGACATGCCGCGTGCCTGCACCAGGTACACCGGGAACCATGAAATGAAGAAATAGGTGAGTGCGTTGATGCAGTACTGCGCGATATAGATGCCCATCAGCATGCGGCTGCGCAGAAGCTGTTTGATATGGCGCAGGTCCGGACCTTTCGGCTTCGTCGCGCTGCGCGATGCTTGCTCGACATCGAGATTCACGAGCCCACCGCCCGCCTCGATGTAGTCGATCTCGGCACGATTGACGCGCGGATGATCCTTCGGGTCTTTCATCAAGAGAGACCACGCGATCGCCATCGCGATACCGAGCACGCCCATGACGAGAAACACCGAATGCCAGCCGAACGAGTGGACCAGCCAACCCATCAACGGCGCGAAGATAACGGTCGCCGCATACTGCGCCGAGTTGAAGATGGCCGAGGCCGTGCCGCGCTCGTTCGCGGGGAACCAGGCCGCTACGATCCGGCTATTGGCCGGAAACGACGGAGCCTCGGCGAAACCCACGAGCAAGCGCAGCGCGAACATCGCCGCGATCGCCGCTGCGCCCGCGAGGAAACCGATCGTCCCTTGAAACAGCGTAAACACCGACCACAGGAAAATGCTGAAGCCGTAGACGCGCCGCGAACCGAACCGGTCGAGCAGCCATCCGCCCGGCAACTGCGCAACCACATAGGACCAGCCGAACGCCGAAAAGATATAACCGAGCGAAACAGCGTCGATGTGGAAGTCTTTCTGTATCGCCGAGCCCGCGATCGACATGCTCGCGCGATCGGCGTAATTGATGATCGTGGCGATAAACAGCATCGCCAGCACGAGATAGCGAACGCGCGTCGCGCGCAGAGCCAGCGGCACGCTGGCTGCGCCCACTGACGGGGTCTTGATCTGCATCGTCTCCTCCATCGCGGCAGCGCAGGTACGCCCGCCGCGGAGTCTTTCGTCCGGGCCCGCTCGCCCGGGGGGCTTACCGATCGGCTTGCGCCATGTTCGCCGCTGGCCGATCAAAAGAGCGCCGGCGCCTAAGCGATGCGCGCGATGAGCGTCTTCAGCTCGGCCTGCTCGGCATCGGTCAGGTCGGTCAGCGGTGCACGCACCGGGCCCGCGCCGCGGCCGATCGCCTTCATGCCGGCCTTGACGATCGAGACCGCATAGCCGCGTTTGCGGTTGCGCAGTCCGATGTACGGGAGCACGAATTTATTCAGGTCGGCATAGACCTTCGCATGGTTGTTCGCACGCACGGCAGCGTAGAACTCGAGCGCAAATTCGGGAACAAAATTGAAGATCGCGGACGAATACGTCGTCACACCCAGCGTCAGATACGGCAATGCGAAAGTTTCCGCGGTCGGCAGCCCCCCGACGTAGGTGAATCGATCGCCCATGCGCGCGTGAATGCGCGTCATCAATTCGAGATCGCCTACGCCGTCCTTGAAGCCGACGAGGTTCGGGCAGCGCTCGGCCAAGCGCTCGAGCGTCACTTCGTCGAGCACTTGATTCGCGCGGTTATAGACGATGACACCGAGGCTCGTGGATTTGCAGACTTGCTCGATGTGCGCGGCCAGGCCGTCGGCCGGCGCTTCCGTCAAATACGGAGGCAGCAGAAGAATGCCGTCCGCGCCGGCTCGTTCGGCCGATTCGCACAATTGCATCGCCATCGCCGTGCCGTAGCCGGCCGGTGCGATGACGGGCACACGGCCACTCGTCTGCTCGACGGCCGCGCGCACGACGCGCTCGACTTCCGCCAGCGTCAGCGAGAAAAATTCGCCCGTGCCGCCCGCCGCGAAGAGTCCGGCAGCCGGATGACTGAACAGCCAATCGAGATTCGTGCGATAAGCGGTTTCATCGAACGATAGATCGTCCTTGAAGTGCGTGACGGGGAACGAAAGCAGACCGGTGCCGATCTGGCGAGCGAATTCGGTGGGCGTATAACGTGACATGGCGGCGGTAGCGCGAAAAGGCGTTGAGTGATGATCGATGCGCCGATTCTTGCACCCCGAACGATTCACGTCCAAGATAACGAATGTTTCGATTGATTCAGGTTTTGTATCGATGTTCGAATTAAGCCAGCTTCGCTGCTTCGTCGCCGTAGCCGAGGAACTTCATTTCGGCCGCGCCGCCGAGCGACTTCATATGACGCAGCCGCCCCTGTCGCGGCAAATCCGCCTGCTGGAGCACCAGGTCGGCACCGAACTGGTCGCGCGCTCGAGCCGCTCCGTCAAGCTCACGGCCGCGGGCCGCAGCTTCTTGCCCGATGCCGCGCGCATCCTGCGCTTGGCCGATGAGGCGGCGGCCACGGCCCGCCGGGTCGCCGCGGGCTCATCGGGAACACTCTCTATAGGGTTTACCGCATCGGTGGGCTACGGGGTACTGCCCGCGCTCGTGAGTGCGGTGCGCGCGGCGTCGTCCGGCGTGCGGCTGACTCTGAAAGAAATGGTCAGCGGCGCACAGCTCGAAGCGCTCGATGCACGCGAGATCGATTTTGGATTGCTGCGCCCGCCGGTCGAGCACGGCGAACTGATCGACCGCCCCTGCCCCAACGATGCGCTCGTGCTGGCGCTGCCGGCCGCTGCTGCTAAAGAGTGGCCGACACGGCCAACGCTCGGTGACTGCGAAGGCCGTCCGCTCTTGATGTACTCGCCCTACGAGGCGCGTTACTTCCATCAACTCGTGAGCAGCTTGCTCGAGCGCGCGGGCGTGCTGCCCGACATCGTCGAATACGTGAGCCAAATTCACTCGATGCTCGCGCTCGTGCGCGCGGGGATCGGGGTCGCGTTGATCCCGGCCGCGGCGGCGATGCTGCATTTCAAAGGCGTCGTTTATCGCCCCGTGCGCACGACACCCGTGAAGCCCGTCGAGCTACGTTTCGTCTATCGCAAGGACAACGACAACCCGGTGTTCGGCGCGCTGAAGGACGACTTGCACAAGGCCGTGGCGCGCGCGCGCTGAGTCCGACGGCACGGCCCAGCGTGCGCGCCCCGCTATGAGGCCGCTTGCGCGTCGTTTCACGCGGCCGCTCTAGACCGTCATCGCTCTAGACCGTCATTTCACAGCGTCACAGCATCGCAGCGT
>Ga0068855_100001890_pt1 | contig 26002 bp, 20 predicted proteins | sample KBSCornC52_FD_66592 | JGI IMG/M metagenome (GOLD analysis project Ga0068855, IMG submission 66592) | Corn rhizosphere microbial communities from Kellogg Biological Station, Michigan, USA - KBS Corn C5-2 | ecosystem: Host-associated > Plants > Roots > Rhizosphere > Soil ... | reverse complement strand
CGGATGAACATCGGCTCTCGCTCGCGACGCGGCGTACGGAAAGTCCGATTCTAGCGAACCCGCACGCGCCGTCGCAGCGGCAGCCTTCGCACTCTAGGTCACCGCGTCCGGCGGCGACTGCGCCCACAGCGCAAGCCCATGCAGCACGAGGTCATGCACGCGCTCGACCGGCGCGAGCAGTTCCTCGAGCTCGTCGCCGCCGCCGCCGCCGAGCAGCAATGCCGGCGGCGCGCCGTCGCGGCGCTGCACGCTCGCACGGAAACGGTCGATCGCACCGGCGGCCGCGTACAGGGAGCCGCTGACCACCGCGTCGGCCGTCGATCGCGGCAACTCGCGCAGGTGGCCGCCGAGCACTTCGACGCGCGCGGTCGCGGCGACGAGCGCGTGGCGCATCTGCTGCGGGCTGGCGACGATCAGGCCACCGAGATGCTCGCCGTGCGCGTCGATCGCATCGACGGTGAGGGCTGTGCCAGCGCTGACCAGCACCTGCAGGCGCGGTTTGCGCGCGTGCGCGGCGGCGAGCGCGAGGAAGCGGTCGACGCCGAGCCGGTGCGGTTCGGCGTAGGCGTTGCGGATACCGAGCGCCGCGGCCGGGCTGCGTACGCAGTGCGCGCCGCAGGCGAAGCGTTCGCGTACGAACGCTTCCAGCTCGGCCTCACGCGCGAACGAGACGACGCTGGCGACGAACACCGCGTCGATTCCTGCAAGCTCTGCCCATTCGCGCCGCAGCGCGGCGACCAGCGGTACGCCGGCGTGCGCGAACACGCCGCCCGGGCGCACCTGGCCGTCGACGACCAGCGCCCATTTGAGGCGGGTGTTGCCGAAGTCGATCAGCAGTTTCATCGGTGCACCCGCAGGCTCACTTCGCCACTGTCGACGACTTCCTCGCCGGCGGCGAACACGATGCGCAAGGCACCGCGCGCATCGGTGCCGCGCGCGATGCCGCGGCGCCGGCGCTCTCCCTGCAGCACGTCGACCTCGCGCTCGTGCAGCGCGTCGTGGCGCGCGTAGGCATCGGCGAAGGCGCCGAAGCCGTGCACGGCGAAACGGTCGAGCGCGTCGAGCAGGTGGTCGATCAGGCGCGCGGCGACCTGCATGCGCGACGGTGCCGGCGCGAGCGCGGCGAGATCGATGCACGCCTGGTCGATCGTCGCGGCGCTGGCGCCGAGGCGCAGGTTGAGACCGAGCCCGACGACGGCATGGCAGGGTCCGAGCGCGTCGCCGCCGAGTTCGACCAGGATGCCGCCGAGCTTGGCGCCGCGCGCGACGAGGTCGTTCGGCCACTTGAGCCCGACCTCGCCAATCGCGCACGCGGCGAGGGCCTCCACCGCGGCAACCCCGACGGCGAGGCTGAGGCCGGCGAGCGAGGCCATCGGGCCTTCGAAGCGCTTCAGCACGGACACGGCGATGCCGCCGCCAAGCGGCATCCGCCAGGCGCGGCCACGACGGCCGCGACCGGCGCTCTGCATCTCGGCGAGGCAGACCAGGCGATCGCGCGCGTCGTGATCGGCGCGTCGCAACAGCTCGCTGTTGGTCGAATCGATCTGCCAGTGCACCGCGAGATCGCCCAGGCGTGCGCGCGTCGCCGGCGCGAGCGCCGCGCGCAGCTGCGGCGCATCCAGCAATTCCAGCGGTGTGGCGAGGTGGTAACCGCTACCGGCGCGCGCATCGATTTCCACCCCGGCCTCGCGCAGGCGCTCGATCTGCTTCCAGACCGCCGCGCGGGTCACGCCGAGGCGATCGGCGAGCTCGCTGCCCGATACGGCGGGGCGCCGGCACAGTTCGGCCAGCAGCGCGCGTGCGCCGATCGCGGGATCGGTCGGACGCACGGAAACGGCGGATGAGGATCGGGTCACGGTGACGGCAGAATCGGGGACCTCGGCAGTGTAGCGGGCGTACGGGGCACGGATTGCGACGGGCCGCGCGCCCTGTCCGCGAGTGTCCGCGGCTGTCCGCTGGACAGCGCACACGGGGTGCCACGGCTGATGGAGCCCCCTGCGGACCGTGCCAGAAGTCATTGGCACGACCCGTGCTTTCGCCAGACTGAACCGACTGGAGTCGGGACCCGGATCATGCGAGCATGGCGGCCTTCCTCGGCCGTGCGTGCCAGGAAAACCCTGCCATGAACAAGACCGCCCTCCTCATTGCCGTGCTGGCCGGCGCGACCGCGACCTCCGCGCTCGCACAGAGCGCACCGTTGCGTGGCGCCGGACTCCTCGCGCTCAACACGACCGAGTCGCCGTCGGCGGCGAACACGGTCGAGACGGCCGACAGCGGCGGCGGTTCGACCGGCGCACGCGCATTGCGCGGCAGCGATGTCGCGCGGCGCGGGTCACGCGGTGATGCCGGCAGCGTCGTCAGCGTGCCCGATGCGTTGCCGGAAAAGCTGATCGGCGGCGGCGACCCTGCCGCTCCGGTTGCGCCGACGCCGAAGCGACCGAGCTATCGCTGGCAGTCGCTCGTCCCCGGCGCCATCAAGTGAAGGCAGGATGTCTTCATCCCGTGCAGTACAAGGGTGTACGTTGACACGGGATCCAGCGCCTTCGCGTACGTGAGAGCCTGGCTGACGCGCTTCACCCGCCTGTTGCAGCCCGCCGCACGCATCGACGATGCACAGTGGTCCGCCCTGCTCGCGTCTTCCGCATTGTTCGAACGCTTGCCGGAAAGCGACCGGCGTGCGCTGCGCGCGCTCGCCGAACGTTTCCTTGCGCGCAAGTCGTTCAGCGCCGCGGCCGGTCACGTGCTCGAGCCGTCGCACTGTCTTGCGATCGCCGCACTCGCCTGCCTGCCGGCGCTGCGCCTCGGTTTCGACGCGCTCGCGGGCTGGCGCGAAGTCATCGTCTATCCGGGCGAGTTCCGCGTGCGGCGCGAGCACCACGACGAACACAGCGGGGTCGTCACCGAGGGCGAGGAAGACCTGATCGGCGAGGCGTGGGAACGCGGCCCGCTGGTCCTCTCGTGGGCGGATGTCGCGACCGACCTCGCGCAGCCGTTCGACGGCTTCAATGTCGTCGTACACGAGATCGCGCACAAGCTCGACCTGCTCGATGGCGCGATGAACGGCGTGCCGCGGCTGCCACCGGCGATCGCGCGCCGCGAATGGATCGCGACGATGCAGGCCGGCTACGACCGCCTCGCGCGCGCGGTCGCGCGCGGCCGCGACACCTTCATCGACCCGTATGCAGGCGAAAGTGCCGACGAGTACTTCGCCGTCGTCAGCGAATTGCATTTTTCCGACCCGGTCGGGTTCGCCGGGGCCGAACCGGCGGTGGCTGCCCTGCTCGCGCGCTACTACGGCAACGGCTGAAGCGCACCGCGACCGGCGCCGGCTGAACTCGGGTTGCGGTCTCGTGGTCGTACCGGTAGCCTGCGCGGTTGCTTCCCAGTCCTGCCGCGCGGGTCCCGCTCCGCGACCGCCCTTGCCCATGCCCTCGAAATTCCTCCGCCGCGCGACTGCGCTGATCCTGTTCGCTTCAGCCCCCGCGGCGTTCGCCTGCAGCGGCGAGTTGCATATCGAGCTCGAGCACGCGGGCGTATACGCACTCGACCACGCCGCGGTCGTCGCCGCGCAACCCGCACTCGCCGATTGCGCCGCCTCCGACCTGTGGTTGAGCCAGGCCGGCAAGGAAGTCGCGTTGCGCGTCGTCGCCACCGGCGCGCGCTTCGCCGCCGGCGACCACGTCGAGTGGATCGGCGAACCGCTGCACGGACCGCAGAGCTGGTACGACCCGTACAGCGTCAACAACGTCTACGTGCTCGGCGCAGGCCCCGGCACGCATGCGCGCATGCGCGATGCCGACGCGCAGGGAGAAGGGCGTGCAGCGGTCGAACGCACGCTGCATCTCGAGCAGGAAAACCTCATGATCCGGCTCGATCAGGAACAGCAGAAGCCGGGCGAGGAACCCGACGTCTGGCAATGGGCGAAGTTGACCCAGGTCGATCCGGCGCCGCTCGAACTGCGCTTCGACCTGGCCGATCTCGACGTGCGCGGCGGCGACGCCCACCTCGCGCTCGCGCTGCGTGGCCTGTCCTTGTTGCAGCCGCCACCGAAGGGCGGCGGCGACAAGCCGGACGACCACGTGGTCGAACTCGAACTCAATGGCCAGGCACTCGCACCGCTGCGCTGGGACGGACGCGACGAAGTCCGGCGCGGGATGGATGTCGCGGTATCGCGCCTGAAGGCGCACGGCAACATCCTGGTGTTGCGCGTCCCCAAGCGCAAGCTGCCGTGGGCGGCGAATTACGATGTCGTCGATGTCGTGATGTTCAACTGGATCGAGGCGCGCTATCCGGCCGCCGGCGACCTCGACATCGGCACGGCATCGCTGCGCGCGCGCGCGGATGCGCACGCGCCGCTGCAACTCGTCTCGCGAGCAGCCGAGGTGCCGACACTCTACGGGGCCGACGGCGTGCGCCGGGTTCCGCACGCGCTCGGCGGCGGCCGCTATGCGTATGCGGCCGCCGCCGCGGGCGTCGAGCTGCTGCCAGCCACGCCGGCGACGCTGGCGAAGCCTGTGTCGCTGCGCGCGGTGACGGGTGTCGAATGGCGCGCGCCGGCGCAGGGCTACGACTATCTGATCGTCGCGCATCCGCGCCTGCTCGGTGCGATCCGGCCGCTGGCCCGATTCCACGAGCAACGCGGCCTCAAGGTCGCGACCCTCGACATCGACGCGGTGTACGACCAGTTCAACCACGGCATCGCCCACCCGCAGGCGATCCGCAACCTTGTCGATGCCGCATACCACCGCTGGCCGTCGAAGCCGCGCTTCCTGCTGCTGGTCGGCGACTCCAGTTTCGACATCCGCCATGAAACCTACAACGACCTCGCCTACGCGAAGTGGACCGACCGGGAGCTGCTGTTCCCCGGTCACTTCGGCGCGGTGCCGGGCGGGAAGTACGCGAACGCGCCGAAGAAGCTCGCCGACCGCAACCTGATCCCGACCTGGCAGTACCCGTCGCCGGAAGGCCAATCCGCGAGCGACAACTGGTTCGGTGCGGTCGACGGCGATGACTGGCATCCGGTCGTCGGGGTCGGGCGTTTTCCCGTGGTCGAGCCGGAGGAAGTGACCGCGATCGTCGACAAGACGATCGCCTACATGAGCAAGCCGCAGCTTGGCGCGTGGCGCCGCGACGTGATGTTCATCTCCGACGAGATCGCCGGCTTCCAGAAGGCATCCGACGAGATCGCCGGCGCGCTCGGCAAGGACGGCTTCCTCGCCGACAAGGTCTACGCCAAGCCCGAGGTCACCGAGAACGCGGTGCACCAGCGTGCGATCCACGACGGCATCGACGAAGGTCGCCTGCTCGTGCATTTCATCGGCCATGGCGGGCGCTACATCTGGCGCACCGGCCCGCCCGACCTGCGCAAGAACCAGGATCTGTTCACCCTCGACGACGTGTCGAAGCTCGGCAACGGCGGGCGCCTGCCGATGGTGCTGTCGATGACCTGCTATTCGGCGCCGTTCGACAATCCGACCGAGGACTCGATCGGCGAGCGCTTCCTGCGCGAGAAGGACAAGGGTGCGGTCGCGGTGTTCGCCGCGTCGTGGCGCAATACGCCATCGCCGGCCTTCAGCAAGAGCGTCATCGAGAACCTGCTCGAACCCGGCGCGACCATTGGCGAAGCGATCGTGCACGCGAAGAAGGCCTCGCAGGACCGCATCCTGGTCGAGATGTACAACCTGCTCGGCGATCCGGCACTGGTGCTCGAACGACCCCGCGATGCGCTCGCGCTCGCGCTCGACGACGATCGCTGGAACCGTGGCGTGCTGGTCGACCTGAAGCAGGCGTCCTTCGATGGCGAGGTGGTGGTCGACTGGCTCGGCACGAACGGCGCGAAGCTCGGTTCCTCCACCTGGCATGCACGGGATCCGCGCTTCCGCCTGGCGCTGCCGCAGTTCGCGGACGGCCCGGTCAGGCAGGTGCGCGTGTACGCCGCCGCACCGGGCAGCGGCCGCGACGCGGTCGGTGGTCTCGACTTCGGCGACGCGCCACCAGCGCGCGCGTGGACGAGCATCGTCGCCACGTGGTGGAAACGCCTGACGCAGCCGGCGCCGAGGCGGCCGGAACGTCGCCCGGACACGATCGCGATCCTCGACTTCGAGACGCCGACGCACTGACGCACGCGGCGCTCAATCGGCCGCAGAGCCCGCGTCGTCGCCGGATGGCTCTTCGGCGCGCGCCGCGTCGACCTTCTCCTGCAGCGCGGCACTGCCGGCGAAGAATGCGGCCGGCTCCTGCGTCGCGGCGACGCGCAGCCACGGCGGCGCGAGCCGCTGCACCATCACCGGCTGGCCGTAGTTCGCGCGCCAGTCGGACAGCTTCAGGCTCTGCGTACCGACGCCGAGTGCGACCAGGGCCGCGACGGCCATCGCCTTCAGCGGCAAGCGCTTGCGACTGAGCGCGCACAGGTGCGCGAAACAGGTCGCGCCGAGCAGCGCCCAGGCGACGACGTAGGCGTATCGCGCGAGCGCGGTCCACGACAACGCGAACGCACCGAAGTCGCCGAGCGGGTCGTACAGCGAGTACGCGAGCAGGCCGGCCGACGCGATCAGCAGGTGCAGGCCGAAGCGCGCGTGCCCGGCGAACAGCCGCGAGATCGCCGCCCACGCCGACGTCCACAACAGCGCGATCGCAGCCAGCGCGAGCACGCCGGTCAGATAGCGGACCAGCTTCGGCTCGCCGGTCTCGGCGAGCCACAGTTCGAGCACGGCGAGCGCGAGCACGAGTGCGGAACAGAGCAAAGCCGCCGGCCACGCCGAACGGTTGCGCCCGATCGGCAGCTCCGCGGGCACCGCGTCGCTGCCACGATGCAGGCGCACGAGCGTATGACCGACGCGCAAGGTCGTGCCCGCTGCAAGCGCGACGTTCTGCCGCACGCCCCGTTCGCCTTCGACGCGCAGCCCGTTCAGGCTGCCGAGATCCTCGGCGATCCAGCGTCCTTCCGCGTCGCGCGCGATGCGCAGGTGATGCGCGGCGACGTGCACGTCCTCGAGCACGATGTCGTTGTCCCAGGCGCGACCGAGCGTGACCGCATCGGCGCCGATGCGCTGGCGCAGCGCCTGTTCGCGATGGCGCCCGACGACCTCGATCCAGGTCACTTCGTCCATGCGAGCGCCTCCATGAAGCGCTGGCCTAGCGCGAGCGCGTTGTCGTAGCTGATGCCCTGCATCGAGATGCGCGAAACCAGTGCTTCGCGCGCGCGGTCCTGGGTGACCGTGGTCAACGCGACGTCGTAAAGGCCGGCGAAATCGCGATAGGCGCGCGCGCACCAGATCGCACGCACCGGCGGCGCATGCGCGTCGGCCGGCGCGACGAACGACTCGTGGCATTCAGGTCGCGTATGGCGCTTGCGCGACCACGAGCGCGTCATCGCGGCGGAACGGTAGTACGGCGTCACGAACGCGGCGAACTGGAACGCATCGAGGTCGCTGCTGCGCACGTAGGCGTGGGTGAACTCGGCCGCGCCGCTCTCCATGTCCTCGGCGACGAACAGCGAACTCTGCGTGCTGCAGTTCGAGCCATCCATCTGCGCGCGCGGCTTCGGCGTCTGTTCCGCGTTCGTCTGTGCCCAGCAGTTGAACCACGGCGCCTCGCTCTCCGGCGCCTGGTACGGGCCGAACGTGGTCATGCGCAGGCCCTTGGCGGCGAGCGCCGCATAGAAGCCGGCCTGCCAGTCGAGCAGCTGGCGATCGATCTCCGCGCGCGCACCGGCGAGATCGAGCGGCGCGCTGCCGCGCGCGCGCGCGAGCAGCGCCGCGGCCTTGCGCGCAGGCACGAGGAAGCTGACCAGTTCGCCATCGAGGCGCTTGGCGACGTTGATGCCGACCACGCGGGTCGAGCCATCGACGGCCGGGCCACCGCTCATGCCGGGATTGATCGCCCCGGTGAAATGCACGCGTTCGTTGTAGCTGCGCTCGACCAGGCCGTTCCAGGTGCCCTCGACGATGGTGAAGCCGAGATCGAGCGGATTGCCCATCGCGTAGGCGCGCTCGCCGCGCGGCAGTTCGCCGCTGACCGCGCGGGCGTCGAATTCGAGGTGCGGCAGGTCCTTGCCGTCCAGGCGCACGAGCGCGAGGTCGTTGCCGATGTCGATCGCGAGCAGGGCGAGCGCGCCCTTGCTGCCGTCCGGCCGCGCGTACTCGAGCCGGTAGGTCTTCGGCTCGAGCGCGAACTGCGAGACGACGTGGTAGTTCGTGATCGCCAGGCCGTCCGCGCTGACCAGGAAACCGGAACCGATCGATGACTGCCGCCCGGCGGCCTCGACCAGGGTGCGGATCTGCAGCAGGCTCGGGCGCGCGTTCGCATAGATGCGCTCCGCGGTCGCCGACACGTTCGCATCGGCGGGAGCGTTGGCGGCTGCGGTATCCGGCGCGAGCGCCTGTGCGGACGCATCGACGATGCCGGGCAACGTGGCAACGATGAGGCCGAGGCGGAGCATGGTGCGCATCATCGATTTCTCCGTGAGCAGCAATGCAGCGTATAGCAGGAGCGCGCGCCGGCGCCATCCTGCCGCCGCCAGGCTACGTCGATGCCAACGCCTCGCGATAGACCGCGACGGTCGCATCGACGCAGCGCGTCCAGGTGAACAGGCGTGCGTGCGCGACGCCCGCGGCGACGACGCGCGCACGCCATTCGACATCGGTGAGAATGCGTTCGATGCCGTACTGCAGGGCGCGTTCGTCGAGTGCGTCGACGCACAACGCGAGCTCGCCGTCGGCGCCACGCACGATCTCCGCCAGCGACGAACCCTGCGAGGTCAGCACCGGCACGCCGCTCGCCAGCGCTTCCAGCACGGGCAGGCCGAAGCCTTCGTACAGCGAAGGGAACGCGAACGCATGCGCGCCCGCGTACAGCAGCGGCAGTTCGGATTCCTCGACGTAACCGAGCCGGCGCACCTCACCCCGCGCTTCGAGCGGCACCAGCACGCGTTCGAGCTCGGCGTTGAGCCAGCCGCGCGCGCCGACCACGACCAACGGGTGCCGCTTGCGCAGCGCGGCCGGCAACGCGGCGTAGGCGCGTGCGAGCCGCGCGAGGTTCTTGCGCGGCTCCTGCGTCGCGACGACGAGCAGATACGCCTGCGCTTCGAGGCCATGCCTGGCCAGCACCGCCGTGCACTCGTCGCGCGCGCGCGCGCGGTAGGCGGCGTCGACGCCGAGCGGAACCACGCGCAGCTTCTCGCGCGGAACCGCGAGTTTCGCCACGATCTCGTCGGCGATGAACTGCGAATCGGTGAATACCGCGGCGGCCTGTTCGAGCGAGCGCGGCAGATGGCGTTCGAGGAAGCGCACGCGCTCGGGTGGATGCGTCTCCGGGTGGTTCAGCCACGACAGGTCGTGCACCGTGGTCAGCGCGACGCCGTCGAACGGCATCAGCACGTAGTTCGGCGTATGCAACAACCAGTCGCGCATGCCGCGCGTATGCAGGCGGAACAGGGTCGAGCGCAGCTGCGTGTAGACCTCCAGCGCAGCGTTCTTGAACGGCACGTGGCGGCGTACCGCGGCGATCGTGCGGTTCGCGCCGAGGGCGCGCTCGGGGTCGTCGACCCACTGGTAGGCCGAGTACAGGCGTAGCGCATCGATCTCGGCATGGCGCGCGAGGCCGCGCGCGAGTTCGAGCGCATAGCGACCGATACCGGTCAGCGGCGCGGTGATCGCATCGACGTTGAAGACGACCTTCACGCAACGGCCCGTTCGCGCGCGAGGTCGGCTTCGACCATGCGTCGGGCGAGACCGTCGAGGTCGAGACTCGGCGCGAAGCCGAGTTCGCGCCGCGCCTTCGCCGCGTCACCTACCAGTAGCGGCGCGTCGACCGGACGGAAATAGGCCGGGTCGACGCGCACGCGCACGCGTTCGCTGCCGCGCTCGACACCGACCTCGTCGAGGCCGTCGCCGAACCAGTCGAGCACGATGCCGGCTGCGCCGAACGCGGCGCTGGCGAAGTCGCGGATGCTCGCGGCGTGGCCGGTCGCGAGCACGTAGTCGGCGCCGGTTTCGCGCCCGGCCATCGCGACCATGGCCGCGACGTAGTCCGGCGCGTAGCCGAAGTCGCGGCGCGCGTCGAGGTTGCCGAGCGCGACGTCGCTGGCAGTGCCGAGTGCGATGCGCGCGACCGCGCGACTCAGCTTGCGCGTCACGAACGCCTCGTCGCGCCATTCGGATTCGTGGTTGAACAGGATCGCGCTCGACGCGCGCAGCGCATAGCTCGCGCGCCAGCTGCCGACCGCGGCGTGCGCGAGCAGCTTCGACACCCCGTACGGCGTCGTCGCGGCGAGCGGTGTCGTCTCGTCCTGTGGCGCCTGCAGCGGCGCGCCGAAGATCTCGGCGCTCGCGGCAAGCACGACATGCGTCGCGGACGCGTGCAGGCGCGCCGCCTCGAGCAGGTTCAGCGTGCTGAGTCCGTTCGCGTCGATGCTCGCGCGCGGATCGCGGAACGAGTCGGCGACGCGCGACTGACCGGCGCAATGGAACAATGCATCCGGCGTCTGCGCCGCGAGCAGCGCGGCGCATGCGTCCGCGTCGGAAGGGTCGAGCGCGACACGCCGCAAGCGTGCGTCGGCGGCGATGCCGAGTTCGCGCAGGCGCCAGGATTCGCCGTCGTGCCCGGGACGGTGCGTACCGGTCACTTCGGCGCCGTGCGCGAGCAGGTGCGCGGCGAGCAGCGCGCCGTCCTGGCCGCTGACGCCGGTGACGAGCGCTCGCCGGATCGGATTCATGTGTCGCCTCCACGGATTGAAGCGGCCGGCAACCGCACGCCGCCGGCGAGCGCGGCCGTCGCGCTCGTCGCGAACGGGCGCGATACCAGGGTGACCGGGATGTCGAGCAGGCCGCACAGGATCGCGACCGCGGAGTCCTTGCGCTCGGCGACGACGAGGTGCTCGATCGCATACAGCTGCAGCCAGTCCCACGACGCGCGATAGGATGTCTCGGGATCACGCGCGTCCCAGTCGTTCGTCGTGACGATGCGATCCGCGACCACCAGCTCGTTGCGCGCACCGTTCGCACGCAGGGTCCACACCTCGGCATCATCCCAGTCCGGCGCGCCGTCGCCGACCCACAGCAGGCGCGGCTTCGGGGCGCTCGCCGCATTCGCTCCGGCGTAGGTACGGCGCACGCGCCAGTCGAGCACACGCCGTTCGTACGAGGGCAGCATGCGCGCGACCTCGTCCTCATAGCTCGGCCAGCGTTCGCGCAGCACCGCCATGCCCGCGCGACCGAGCGCCGCGCGACGCTCGTCGCCGAAACTCGCGCTGCGCGCGTGGCGCACGAACACGTTGCCGGCGATGAGGTGGCGCAGGCCGTGCTGCGCCGCGCGCTGGCAGAAATCGTTCTCTTCGCCATAGCCCTGCGGAAACGCGGCTTCGTCGAGCATGCCGATCGCATCGATCACGCTGCGCCGGATGTAGAGGCAGAAGCCGTTGCCGGTCGGCAGCTCCGGATACGCAAGGCCAGCCTGCTGCCACAGTGCGCGCGCGGCCTGCTCCGGCGTCCAGCACGACGGTGGCGGATTCTCGCGCTCGAGCTCGGGCACCGAAAACGCACCCGCGTTGTCCGACACCGCGGTCGCGGTGGCGACATCGTCGCCCGCATAGGCGGCACGGCACAGGCCGACCAGCCAGTTCGGCCCGACTTCGGTATCCGCATTCAGCAGCACGACGTCGGCGGCCGCGGCCGCGACGATGCCGCGATTCGCGGTCGCGGTGAAACCGCGATTCGTCGCGTTGCGCAGCACCTGCACGCGCGAACGGGCGGCGAAGCCCGCGAGCAGCGGCGCGATCGCCGGATCCGTGCTGGCGTCGTCGATCGCGACGATGCGCACGCGCTGCGCGGTATGCGCGAGCAGCGCATCGAGGCAGCGCTCGACCAGCGGTGCGGCGTTGTGCACCGGCACGACGACGACGACCGCGCGCGCACCGACGTCGCGACCGAACGGCAACAGGCGCGACGCGGCGAGCGGTGCGAGCGCATCGGAGCCATGCGGCTTCGACGCGGCGAATCCGGCCTTGCCGAACACGATGTGCAACGGTGTCGCCGCGAGCGCGGTCGCATCACGCGCACGCCGCGGCAGCAGCGCGGCGGACGCGCGGCCGGACGGCGCGAACGCAAGCTCGCAGCGCGCGTGGCCGGCTGCGTCGAATGCGAGGTCCGCGAAATGGCTGCCGTCGAGGTCGAGCGCGATCGTGTCGAGCGCACCGGGCACACCGGTGAGGCGCAGCTCGGAACCGTCCCATGCCGCGGCGAGCAGCGGCGCGAGCAGTTGCGGACGACCACGGCGCAGGAAACCGAACATCTCAGGCGGCGCCCGCATCGCGCGAAGTGCGCGGCTCGTCGTCGCGCGACGTTGCCAGCAGGATGCTGCGGTCCGCGATCGCATCACGCAATGCATGCTGCGCGGCGGACAACTCCGCGTCGTGCGCGCGACGCGGGCGGGACGGCGCATCGATCCACTCGCGTACGGCATCGGGCGACGGCATTCGCACGCCTTCGAGCCCGAGTGCATGCAGCTGGTCGTGCAATGCGCGTGTCGCGACCAGCGGCTCCGCGCACAAGGCATCGTAGTCGACCACCACGCGAGGCCAGCCCAGGCTCGCCGCGAAGGCAGCGCGCGTGTAGCGCTCCCACAGCGCGAGCGCCTCGGTCGGCGTCAAGCCGTCACGCGCGACGAGCGAAGCGGCGACCGCCAGCGGGTCGCGCACGACATGCACGAACAGCGGGCGCGTGAGCAGCGGCAGCAGCTCGCGCGCGAGCAGGCACAGGCGCGGATCCTTGATCAGCCACGGCCGCTGCGCGTCGAATTCGTCGACGAGCGCGCCGACTTCGCGACGGAACGCATCGATCGCCGCTGCCGGAGTTGTGCAGGGCGGCGAGCGCCAATCGCCGCCCGCGGCGGCGAGCCGCCGCACGCAGGCCATGTGCAGGCGCGCGGATTCGTAGTGGCCCTTCGGATTGTCGGGTCCGACCAGCAGATCGCGTTCGGGCCCGACCGCGACGCCCATGCGCGCGAGCAGGCCGGCCACGCTCGACGTGCCGGAACGATGCATGCCGAGCACGACGACCTGGCCGCTCGGCGCGCGCGCGAGATCGAGCGGGCGATGCGGCGGTGGCGCCGGCCGCGGTGGCGCCAATCCGGCGAGGTCGCCGACGAGCTCGGCAAGGCGGTCGGCGCTGGCTTCGATGTCGTTCGCGCACGCGAACACGTCGGCGCGCGCCGTTGCCTGCACGCGCAGCGCATCGCGGTGCGCGTGGACATGGCGCAACTGCGCCACCAGCGCGTCGAACGCCGGTTCCGCCCAGCGCATGCCGCTGCGCGCATCGACGGCACCTTCGGCGGCGATTGCGAAGCCATGCTCGCGCACCAGCGCGGCCTGGCTGCCGAAATCGGTCGCGAGCAGGATCTTTCCGCAGGCGAGCGCTTCTGCGGCGAACGGGTCCCAGCCGCCGCCGCGGCGCGCGCTGACGTACGCGTCCGCGCCGGCGAGCAGTTGCGCGCGCTGGTACCACGGGTATCCCCAGCCGGACAACACGCGAATGCGCTCGTCGTCGGCGCACGCGTTGCGCAGCGACGATTCGATCGCGACGGCATCGCGCCCCGGGCGCACCTGGATCAGCAGGACCGGCGCTTCATCATTGCGGTCGAACGCGGCACGAAACGCCTGCACCAGGCGTTCGGGCGCGTCTCGCGCGAAATCCTCGACGATCGCGAGGAAGGCGAAGCGTCCCTGCGGTTCGCGCGGTGCTGGGACGCGCGGATGGCAGTAGTCGCGGTCGACACCGAACGGCACGATCTCGATCGGTACCTGCACACCGGCGCTGCGGAACGCCTCGTACTGGAACGCGTCCGGCACGAGCAGCCGGTCGAGCCTGCGACAGGCGTCGCTCCAGGCCGACGGGACGCGATCCCATTCGCCCCATCCGATGCCGAGCCGACGTCGTCCGCGCGCGCGCGCGAATGCCGGCGCGGGAGCGCACACGACGGCGGCGGCGGCGGGCGGGACCCAGCGTCGACGCGCGGCGAGTTCGAGGCGGAAATCCTCGCTGTCGGCGATCTCGCGCTCGCACGCCACATACGCCATGCGCAGGCCGCGCGCGTCGAGGCGGCGCACGAACTGGCGTGCCAGCTGCGCCTGTGCGTACGGGAAACGCGTCGCGCCCTGCCACAGCACGTCGCCGCGATAGCCCGCGCGCAGGCGCGCCTGCCAGCGTGCGGCGAAGGCCGCGCGGCTCGCGTCCCACAGGCGCTTGCGGAAGCCGCCGTCGTCGCGGGTCGAGGCGTGTTGCTCGTGCTGCAGGGTGACCGCACCGGCGACGACCGTCGCGATGCCCGCGTCGGCCGCGCGCAGGCAGTAGTCGGTGTCCTCGAAATAGCTGTGGAACAACGGGTCGAGTACGCCGATGCGATCGATGCAGTCGCGCCGGACATAGGCCAGCGCAAACGCGATGCCCTGCACGCGACGCATCCGGGTGTACTGCGCGATGTCGCGCTCGAGTGTCCCGGTCTCGGTTTGCTGCCCCCACAGGTCGTCGGCTTCTATGAAGCCTCCGGCGTGGTAGAGATGGCCTTCCGCTTCGGGACCGCGTTGGCGGCAACCGATGACGCCATGCTCGGGGGCCGCATAGGCGGCGTCGCGCAGGCGCTCGAGCCAGTCGGCTTGCCCGAACACGAGGTCGTTGTTGAGGAGCACGACGTCGTCGTCCGGATGCGCCGCCATGATGCCTGCATTCATGCCGCGCACGAAGCCGAGGTTGTCCGCCAGCGTGACGATCCTCGCGCGATCGGCATAGGCGGCAAGCGCGCGCGGCGTCTCGTCGCTGCTGCCGTTGTCGACGACGATCAATTCGGCCGCGTGCGGCGCGGTCGCCAGCAGCGAATCGAGGCAGCGCTGCGTCGTCGGCCACTGGTTCCAGGCCAGCACGATCAATGCAGCGCGGCGCTGGCTCACAGGCCCCTCGCCTGCGTGGGCGACCACGCCAGCGCGAGGCCACGCTCGATGTCGTCGAGCGCGAACGCACCATAGCCGAGCAGGGCGAGATCGGCGGCCTCTTCGGCCGATTCCGCAGCGGCGCGCACGCGCGCGACCTCGGCGTCGAGACGGGTGCGGTCGAGCGGCACCGGCGCATCGACAAGTCGTGCAGCGACGACGAGCAGCTGGCGCGGCGTCAGCTGCAGGCGCGCGGCGAGGGCGGCGATGCGGTCCGGATCGGGCGCGTTCACGCCGCTGCCGGGTGATGCAGGTCGCGGTGATAGGCCGCGAATACGTCGTCGCGCGCGCCTTCGAGCACGCTGCGCCCGTGCTCGATCCACAGCACGCGGTCGCAGCGCGCGGCGATCTGCTTCTCGTCGTGGCTGACCAGTACCACGGTATGACCCTCGCCCATGCGCGCGCGCAAAGCAGCGCCGGACTTCTCCTGGAATTCGGCGTCGCCGACGGCGAGCACTTCGTCGATCAGCAGCACGTCCGGTTCGACCTGGAGCGCGACCGAGAACGCGAGGCGCATGTTCATGCCGGCGGAGTAGGTCGCGATCGGCTGTTCGAAGAACTCGCCGAGCTCGGAGAACTCGCGGATCGCCGCCAGGCGCGCGACGATCTCGCGCCGGCGCAGGCCGAGCAGCAGGCCGGACAGCACCGCATTGTCGCGCCCGGACAGGTGCGGCACGAAACCGAGCGCGAGCGACATCAGCTGGCACGAGACACCGCCGCGCCGGACGGTGCCGCGATCGGGAACGAGGATACCGGCGAGGACGCGCAACAACGTGCTCTTGCCGGCGCCGTTGCGACCGATGACGCCGAGGCGCTCGCCGCGGCGCAGCTGCAGATTCACGTCTTCGAGCGCCCAGTAGCGCGTGCCGCCGAGGCTGCGCTGTGCATTGAACGCGACGCCGACGTGCTCGAGTTCGATCAGCACTTCGCCCATGTCAGCTCGCCAGTTTCGGGAAGCGCGGCGCGAGATGCCGCACGAACAGCACGCCGAATGCGCACAGGACGAGCGAGATCGCGGCGACCTTCGACAGGCCGACCCAGTTCGGTAGCTGGCCATGCATGAGGATGCCGCGCGCATCGTCCATCACGACCGCGACCGGATTGAGGGCCATCAGCCACTTGAGGCCGTCGGGCACCTTGTCGAGCGGGAAGATCACGCCGGACAGGAACATCACGACCATCAGCACCTGCTCGATCACGAAGCGCAGGTCCGGCACCAGCGGCACCAGCGCGGCGACGATGAAGCCGGCGCCGGCTGCGGCGAGGAAGATCGCGACGAACAGGATCGGCAGCGCCCAGTACGCCGCGTTCGGCGGATAGCCGAGCGACCACAGGATCACCAGCAGCAGCAGGAAGATGAACACGAACTTGACCGTGTCCGACAGCATCGCGATCAGCGGGAACACCAGCGGCGGCAGGCGTACCTGGCGCACCATCGGCAGGCTGCTCCAGATCGAGTAGCCGCCGTGCGTGATGCACGACTTCATCCATTGCCACAGGGTCATGCCGATCAGCAGGAACGGCACGTAGTCGTGTCCGCCGGTTTTCAGGATCACGTCGAACACGAGCCAGAACGCACCCATCATCATGGCCGGTTCGAGCACCCACCAGATCAGGCCGAGATAACTGCGCGCGGCTTCGGCGCGGAGTTCCGCATAGGTGCTGAACAGGACGAGTTCGATCAGGTGCTGACGCATCGTGGGAGCACGGCGGAGGGCGTTCGCGAGGATACCGGATTCGGCAGCGATCAGGCTGCGCACAGACCGTCGAGTAGCGGGCCGGCGAACGCGAGGAACAGCAGCAGCACGGCGAGCGCGACGCCGGCCGCGATGCGCGGCGGCGTGAAGCGCAGCAGGTCGTCGCTCGACGCGATCGCACGCGGATCGGCCGCGATGCGCCGACGCAGCGCGACCAGCGCGCTGCCGGCGAAGCCGCACAGGAACGGCAGCAGCGGCAACAGGAACCGCGCCTTCACATGGATCAGCAGGAATAACGCGAGCTGATAGGCCGTGAACAGCGCGACCAGCACGAACAGGCGGTCCGGCCGGCGTCGCCAGCCGGCGATGCCGAAGGCCGCAGCGGCGAGGACGAGGGCGTGCAATAGGTCGTTCGCCGCGATCAGGCCGCGCGTCAGCCATGCCGGCGTGTGGTACGCGGACAGGTGCCCCGCGCACGCCGCTCCCGGCAACTGCGACACCAGCGGCGTCTTCGCGCTGAACAGGCGGAAGTATTGCCGTCCGAGTTGCGCGCCGAGCAGCGCCGGCACGCCGTGCGCTTCGACCAGCGCGCGCACCTTGTCGAGATAGATCGCATTGCGCTGCTGCGGTGTCGCGGCGCTGGTGAGGAACTCGGGCAGGGTCACACCGCCCATGTCCTGGACATAGTCGCTGCGCCAGCGGTCGGTCAGGCCGACCCACAGGTTGTAGATCGAGCTGTCCGCGATCATCGGCTTGCCGTATTCGCGCCAGCCGTGCCACAGCGCCGGCGCGGTGACGAGGCCGAGGCCGAACACGAATGCGAACGCGAGACGGACGCCCTCGCGCGAGCGCCCGCGCCGCACGAACACGAGCAGGAACGCGGGCCAGAACACCGACAGCAGGCTCTTGGCAAGGATCGCGAACCCGACTGCGATGCCCGCCGCGAGCGCGCGCGCGCGCGCGAGCAGGCACAGCGCGGCGAGCAGCAGGAACAGGTGCAGCGTTTCCGGCCACAGCCAATGCGCGTACGCCGCGGTCGCCGGGTTCAGCAGGAAGAGCGCGGCGGCCGTGTTCGCCGCGGCCACGCCGCCACCGAGGCGGCGCCAGAAATCGCGCAGCAGGGCCGCGCTCGCGATGAACAGTACGGTTTGCGCCAGTTGCGCGACCCATACGTGCACGCCGAACAACGCATACAGCAGGGCCAGCCACAACGGCTGCAGCGGCGGCCAGATCGTGCCGGGCATCCAGCGACCGCCGTCGAGGATCGCCAGCGCGGTGGCCTGGTAGGTCTGCTCGTCGCCGATCAGGGCCTTCGCGCCGCCAGCGTAGCTGGCGTACCACAGCAGCGCCTGCGACAACCCGAACAGCGCGACGAACAGAGCCAGCCAGCGGCGCCGCGCGACGAAATCCCGCTTCATCGCGCGGACCCGGCCTGCGTCAGCTGCTCGCGGCGGCGGCGGCCGGTGATGCCGGCGTGGTCGCAGGCGCGGTCGCCGGCGTGCTGCCAGCTGCGCGGCGCTTCGGCGGCGCGCGGAAGGTCGGCGTGAACTTCTCGTGCGCGCCGGAGGTGGTGATCCCCTCGACGTAGTACCAGTATTCCCTGCACGGATCGATCGTGTCGTCGCGGTACTCGTACTTGTGCGTCTCGTCCGAAGTGCCGGCGCCGAGGATCGGTTCCTTGGTCAGCTTGGCGAATTCGCCTTTCTCGCTGTCGCTGCGGAAAACCTCGAAGCCGAAATTGTTCTGCTCGCTCGCGGTGGTCCAGCGCGCGGTGTTCGCGATACGCTGGTCGGGCGGCAGTTTCGACTGGTCGCCGCATGCCCCCTCGGGAATCTCCTTCACCGGCGCGGCGGTTTCGGCGGGCTTCGCCGGCGCCGGCGCCTGCGGCGCGGGGACGACCGGGGCCTTCGCGGTCGCAGCCGGCTCGGGCGTGGACGGGCTGCACGCACACAGCGCGGCGGCGATCAGGGTGGCGACGGCGAGCTGGCGCATGGGGACTCCTCGGCTTGGTGCGGCTGGACAACGGGTGGCGTCGGCAACGATAGTCGGCCCATGCATGCACTGGCAACCGGCCCGCGCAGGAACCCGTCGGCCGCGCTCCTGCGACCGCTGCTCGCGCTGTGCGTCCTGCATGGCAACCCGTCGCACGCGTTCGACTGGCAGGTCGACGTCACGCCGGCGGGGGAATTGTTCCCGGCGCTGCAGTTGTCGCAGCCGCCGCGCGCGGGCGCCGGAGGGGTCGGCGGCGGCGATGGCCTGGTGGCGGTGAGCATCCGCGGCGACGATCTGCCCCGCCACCTGCGACTGCGGGTCGAGACACCGGGCTTGCGCGCAGCGGCGCGCGTCGACGCGTCGCCCGCGGCCGGCGCGCGCGAAATCGAACTGCACCCGCGCTTCGAATGGGATGCGGCCGAACTGCGCCGGCTCGACGGCGTGCGCCGGCAGGCGCTGCGCCTGACCCTCGACGCCGACGGCGCCATCCAGACGCGACGCGTCGACGTGCGCGTGCACGCGCTCGATGACGCACCGTACTTCGTGCGCGAAGGGCGCGAACACGTCGATCTCGGCTGGGCATTCGCCGGCTACGTCGATCCGCACGACCCGATCGTCGATGCGATCCTCGCCGCCGCGCGTGCGCTCGAGCCCTCCTTCGATGCGCACGACGACGGCGCCGAGCTGCGTCGCGTCGGTGCGATCTGGGCCGCACTCGAGCAGCGCGGCCTGCGCTACGCTGCCGGCGACCCTGCGCTGAGCCGCGGTCCGGTGGTGTGGAGCCAGCGCGTGCGCCTGCCGGCGGAGGTCTGGCGCGACGGTCGCGCGAACTGCATCGACAGCAGCGTGCTGATCGCCGCGGTGCTCGAGCGTCTCGGCATGCGTGCACTGATCGTGCTCGTCCCGGGCCACGCCTTCGTCGGCTGGCGCGGCGCGGGCGCCAGCGCCGAGTACCTCGAGACGACCCTGCTGGGCGCGCCGCGGCGCGCCCGTGATGTCGTCGGGCACGACAATTTCGCTGCGGCGCGTTCGGCCGGGCGTGCGCGCTGGCGGCGCGCCGCGGCGCGCCTGGACGGTCGCCACGGCCCGGACTATGCACTGATCGATATCGGCACCGCGCGCGCGTATGGCATCATTCCGCTCGGCGCCGGGGAGCGCGCCAGCCATCATCCACCCGAGGCCATACCGGCGCCCGCCGGATCCTCCCGAGAGCGCGGGTTGCCGTGAGTTCCGAGCACAACGATGAAGATCCTGGCCTACGCGAGAATCCACCTGGAGCTCCGGCGCCGGGTGCCATCCAGCACGACCGTCTCGCGTATACCGTCGCCGACCTGACCGGCGCGCACTACCGTTCCTTCGTCAATAGCGCATTCTGCGCGTTGCTGAAGCGGGTGCCGTCGGGCGCGGAGGTCGAGACACAGCTGGCACGCCTGGCCGCCGGCGTGAGCAAGGTGGAAATCCTCGGCGATCTGCAGCGATCGCCGGAGGGTCGCCGAGTCGGCTCCCGCATCGATGGGCTTGCGTTCCGCTACCTGCTGGTCAAGGCCGCGCGCGTCCCGCTGCTCGGTTACGTATTGGACGGTTGCCGCAATCTCGTCGCCCTGCCGCTGCATGCGCGCCACCAGCGCGCGACCGAAGCCTGGGTCGCCGCGCGTGACGAGTCGAATGCGCGAGCGCTGGATCGACTGAGCGCTCGCCTCGATGCGCTGGATGCGCAGGCGAAAGCGTTCACCGAGCAGGATGCCTTGCTCGGCCGGCACATCGACGCCGTTCGTTCGTTCGCGCAGGAGATCCCGCACGAGATCGCGCGCGCACGCGATGCCCTCGAACGCCGGCTGGCCGACGCGGAACTCAGGCTGCACGGGGGTATCCACGCGCTCGAAGGAAGGATCGCCGCCCACGACGGCCGCGTCGAAGAATTCGAGTTCATCCGCCAGCGCTTCTACGCGATCAATCACTGGTCGCATTCCCTCGGCCAGGCGTTCGCACAGATCGAGCAGGTCGCGGACGCGCGGCGCCAGCAACATGCCGGATTCGCCACGCAGGTTGCACATGCGACCCTCGCCGCGGATCACGGCCGCAATGGCAGGAACGCGGCCTGGGCGGATGTCCTTGCGCAACGCCTGCCGCCGCATGGCACCGTGCTCGCATTCGCCAGCGGCGTCGACTGGTTCGACGCGCTCGGCGCGCGCGGACTGCGCGCGCTCGGCGCGGAACCGGACGCGGCGTTGGCGGACGATGTCCACGTCGATGGCCTCGAAGTCGTCACGGCGCGCCAGTTCCTGCGCGATTGCGAAGATGCCTGCGCCGACGGCATCGGCGTGCTGGCGTTTCCGTCGCTGACCCGATCCCTGCCGGTCGCCGATTTCCTCGACGAGGCGGCTCGCGTGCTGCGTCCCGGTGGCAGCCTGCTGCTGGGTTTCGCGCAGGAGCCGGTGACGCTCGTCGATGCCCTGCGCGGCGAAGCCGTCCCGGCGGTCGCGCCGGAGCTCCTGCGGCATGCGATGGCGGCGGCGGGTTTCATCGACGTCGTGCATGCGGACGCGGCGGATGGCACGATCGCGCTCCTTGCTCGACTCGGACCGGCCCGCACCGGCGGGCCGATCCCGTGAGCCGCAGCGATGCCGTCCGGCGTCTGCGACGTCTTGCGGCACGATTCCGTGTCGCTCGCCGTCGCTTCCCGCACTGAATCCGGCAGCCGCAGCCGCTTCTCGCTTCCTCGTGGAACAACACACCAGACCCTCCATGGCACGCATCTACATCGATCTCAACACCAGCATCATGTGGCGTCGCCCGCCTGTCGGCATCGTTCGCGTCGAGCGCGAGTTCGCCAGGCACTGTTTCATGCATGAACCCGGCACCGTATTCTGCGAAGTCGGAGCCAACGGACAGTACCGCGCAATCGAACCCGCTCGGGTGCGCGCGATCCTCGACGACTCGTGGTGCCGACCTGCGCCGTCGGTCGCGCAAACCGAACCTGCCCCGTTCCTTGTCCCCGCCGCGCCGCCGCCGCCCGTACGCGGTCGCATCCAGCGAATGTTCGACTGGCTCGCCGTATGGGGGCCGAAGGTCGTGCCGGCTGCGGCCTATCCGCTGCTGCGCGACATCGGACGGGTACTGGTGGATCACCATGCGGCCTTCGTGCGCCACCGCGCGGCGCGGCGCGCCATCCGCGAAGCCGCAGCGATCGCGCCGGCGGTCGTGACCTCCGCGCCGGCGCCCGCCGAGGCGCCGGCGAAGACCGATCCGCTGATCGCGCCGGGAGCGCACGACCTGTTCTTCTCGATCGGCGCGCAATGGCATCACGGCGCCATCCACGCCTATCGCCTCAAGCAGGCGACCGGCGTGCGCGTCATCGAGGCCGGCTACGACACGATCCCGATCGATTTTCCGGAGTATTCGGGAACCCCGAAACAAGTCTTCGCCGAATTCTTCACCTGCATCGCGCACACGGCGGATCTGGTATTTGCGATCTCGGACACGACCCGCACCGACCTCGGCGTGTTCTACGAGAACGCCGGGCTGTTGCGCCGACCGCCGATCCATACGGTGCATCTGGCGACGCCCGACGTGCAGCGCGCGACACCGGCCGAGGAACTGTCGGGCGATGAGCGCGAGATTCTCGCGCGGCTGCAGCGCAGCGGTGACTACATCCTTTACGTCAGCACGTTCGAAGCGCGCAAGAACCACCGCCTGCTGCTGCAGGTGTGGAGGGAGCTGCATCGGGCGCGCGGCGCGGACTGCCCCTTGCTCGTGCTGGTCGGGATGTTCGGCTGGGGCGTCAACGACCTGTGGACCGAACTGCAGGCGACCGATGTCTGGGCTGCCGGCAAGGTCGTGCTGCTGCACCACGTGTCGGACGCGCTGCTCGGCCATCTCTACCGCGGCTGCGCCTACACCGTATTTCCCTCGATCTACGAAGGCTGGGGGCTGGCGGCGACCGAGAGTCTCGCCTACGGCAAGCTCGCGATCGTCTCGGACATCCCCGCGCTGCGCGAGGCGACGCAGGGACTGTGCCCGGCGATCCATCCGCTCGACTATCCCGGCTGGCTCGCCGCAATCACCCACTACCTCGACGACGACGAAGCACGCGCGGTGGCGCAGGCGCACATCCGCTCCAGCTACGCGCCGCGATACTGGAGCGACTTTTCCGTCGACCTGATCGCTGCGGCGAGGACGCTGCAATGACGCGGCTCGTGCAATTGACGCCCTATCCCCTGAAGGCTCCGCGCCACGGCGGCCAGCTGCGTTGCGCGGCGATCCGCGACTGCTATCGCGGACTCGGCATCGAGGTGGAGACGATCGCGGTGATGCACGAGGATCACCATCGCAACGAGCGCGAGCGCAACGACATCGCGCTGCCGGCCGGGTTGCGTACGTGGCGCGCCGACATGCCACGCTTCGTCGACCTGCAGACGGGTGTCGGCCTGGCTGGCGACGAACGCGCGTTCGAGGGATTTGCCGCGCTGCTCGCGCGCCTGCGCCCGGATGCGATCCAGTTCGAGCAGCCCTGGTTGTACCCGGCGGTCATGCGCTGGCTGGATTTGCAGGGTTTCGATGCGCAGTCGCGACCCCGCCTCATCTACTCGTCACAGAACATCGAGTGGAAACTGAAACGCGACGAATGCGCGAGCGGTACGGCAATGGCCGCCGCTGACTTCGAGCACGAGACGGCCAGGGTGCGGGCACTGGAGCAGGAAATCGTAGCGCATTGCGACCTGGTGGTCGCCTGCACGGATGACGACCAGGCCGAACTGCGCGCGCTCGCCGGCGATGCAGCAACCTCGACGCGGTCCTACGTCACCGCCCACAATGCGATCGCACCCTACAGTGCGACTCCGGATCGCGTGCGCGGCATGCGGCGGCGCCTCGGCCTCGAGCGCTATCCGCTGTTCATCGGCAGCGCGCATCCGCCGAACGCCGACGGCTTCTGGAGCATGCTCGCGCCGTCACTGGGGTTCCTGCGTCCGGATGAGAAGATCGTCGTCGCAGGCGGCGTGAGCCGCCTGCTGCGGGAGCACGTGGTCTATCGCGCATGGAGCGGAATCAACGAGCCGCGTCTCGCCCTGCTCGGCGAACTGGAGCGTATCGATCTCGACGCCCTGCTCGAAGGCGCATCCGTCATCGTGCTGCCGATCACCACCGGCGGCGGTTCGAACCTGAAGACGGCCGAGGCGATCTACAGCGGCAAGCCGGTGCTGGCGACGCCGCATGCGCTGCGCGGTTACGGGTCGGCGGAACGCTGGCCGACGCTGACGGTTGCACGGACACCGGACGCGTTCCGGCGCGCCTTGCGCGAGATGCTGGATCAGCCCGCCCCGGCACCGGTTGCCGACTACGATCGGATTCGCGTCGAGGTGACCTGGCAGCGCGCCTTGATACCGCTCGCGGGAGCCATCGGGCACCTGCTCGGACTGCCTTCCGCTGCGCCGGTCGAGCGCGCTGCGACTCGCATCAAGTCAACGCGCGAGGACCTGCACGGCCGCCTTGCACACATCGCAGCGGTGGTGCAGCAACGCGGCGGGATCGACTACGAGCGCGTGCTCGAGCACCAGTACACGCGCCTGCTACGGCACGGCGACACCGTGGTCGACATCGGCGCCCACGCCGGTCGTCACCTGCGACGGTTCATCGACTGCGTCGGTGCGGAGGGCCGCGTATTCGCGTTCGAACCGCTGCCGCAGATGCATGCGGCACTCGCGCGTGAATTCCGTCAGCGGAATGTCGAGCTGCACAACGTCGCGCTTTCCGACACCGATGGACGCGTCGAATTCGTGGTCGCCGAGGGCGCGCCCGAGGAAAGCGGCTTGCGCCAACGCACCTACAACAACCCCGCATTGGTGAAACCGAGGCGGATCGAGGTCATCGCCGACACGCTCGATCGCCACGTCGACGCACTCGAGCGCTTGCGCTTCGTCAAGATCGACGTCGAAGGCGCCGAACTGAACGTGCTGCGCGGGGCAGCCGCGGTGCTGTCCAGGCACCGGCCCGTGATTTCGGTCGAATATGGCCGACTCGCCTACGCCAGCTACGGTCACGATACCTACACCCTGTTCGATTTCGCCGAACAGCATGGCTACGCGATGTACGACATTTTCGCGCATCGCCTCGACCGCGAGGACTGGGGCGTCGCCTGCGATTCCGTCTACTGGGACTATTTCATGGTTCCACTCGAACGCGAGGCGGAATTCGCGCGCGCGGTGCCGCCGCTGCAAGTGGACGACCTGGTCTGACTTTCGCAGGTCGCCCGCCAATGAAATGAGGCCGGAGTATTCGCGAGCGGAGTCCCGTTCGGGGAATCTCACGCGCACAAGATGGGCATGACCATGCGCGCCCGTCATCCCGCGTCCGGATCGCCGCGATCCTTGGTTCAGCGCGCGGCCAGGCGCACCAGGAACCGAGCACCGCCGAGCTGCGGCGAGCGGTCGACCTGCACCTCGCCACGATACGCCTTGACGATGTCCTGCACGATCGCGAGGCCGATGCCGTGGCCCTGCACGCGCTCGTCGCCGCGAACGCCTCGTTGCAGGAGGTGCTCGACCTTGTCCTCGGCGATGCCCGGCCCGTCGTCCTCGACCGAGAACTCGAGGCCGGAGCGGCGCGCGCCCGCCGGCAACGCGCGCGCGTGCAGGACGACGCGCCGCTTCGCCCACTTGAAGGCGTTCTCGAGCAGGTTTCCGAACAATTCCATGAGGTCGCCCTGGTCGCCGTGGAAGCGTGCGCCGGGATCGATCTCGAATTCGCACAACACCGCTTTCGACGCGTAGACCTTCTCCAGGCTGCGCACGATCTCTTCCGCGTACGGTTCGATCAACAGCGGCGCGGCGAAGGTCTGGTGACCGGAAGTGGCCGCGCGCGACAACTGGTAGGCGACGATCTCGTCCATGCGGCCGACCTGTTCGAGCACGGTCCAGCGCAGTTCCTCGCCGCCGCCGCCGATCTCGAGCTGGCTGCGCATGACGGCGAGCGGCGTCTTCAGGCTGTGCGCGAGGTCGGACAGCGTATTGCGGTAGCGCTTGACGCGGTCGCGCTCGGCGTCGATGAAATTGTCGAGGCTGCCGGTCAGGCCCGACAGCTCGATCGGGTAGTCGGCACCGAGCTGTTCCTGCGTGCCGCGTTCGACCCGAGCGAGATCGGTAGCCACGCGCCGCAGCGGCGCGAGGCTCCAGCGCAGCACCGCGAGCAACAGCAGCAGCAGCACGATGCCGAGCGCGCCGAGCCAGGTCAGCAGGGTGCGACGGTACACATCGATCTGTGCGCGCAGCGTGTTGCTGTCCTCGGCGACGTAGAACGTCAGGTGCAGGACGTTCTTGCCGCCGCCGCTGCCGTTCCAGTC
>Ga0068855_100001889_pt1 | contig 26008 bp, 21 predicted proteins | sample KBSCornC52_FD_66592 | JGI IMG/M metagenome (GOLD analysis project Ga0068855, IMG submission 66592) | Corn rhizosphere microbial communities from Kellogg Biological Station, Michigan, USA - KBS Corn C5-2 | ecosystem: Host-associated > Plants > Roots > Rhizosphere > Soil ... | reverse complement strand
CGCCTGCTGGGTCCGCGCCCGCGACAGCCCCTGGTCGAAGATCGGCATCGTCACCGTCGCGACTGTCGCGTAGCTGGTGGTCTTCGGAGTAAAGCCCGCTGCGTCCGGCTGATACTGGAAATTGAAGCCCACGCCGAGCGATGGCAGCACGGACCGTTGGGCGAGCTGGACGCCTTTCTCGGCGGCCCGGATGTTTGCGTCGGACTGGAGGATCTCCGGTCGCGTACCGTACGCCTCCGTCACCAGTGCCGGGAAGTTCGTATCGGCCGGGGTCGTCTCTTCCTGCGTGTCCACGGTTTCCGTGGGGGTGTTCTGGTCCAGCCCGAGCACGTTGTTCAAAGTCGCCGTCGTCAGGTTCACGCGATTCCGGGCTGCAATGAGGTTCTGCTGGGCGTTGGCGAGCCCGGTCTGTGCGCGGAGCACGTCGAATCGCGTGCCGGTGCCTGCCCGGAGGTTCGCCTCCGCCGTCGTCACCTGGTCCTGCGCGTTCTTCACGGCCTGGTCGGCAACGTCGACCAGCGCCTTAGCCCGGAGAATGTCGAAATAGGCGTTCTTCGCGTCGAGCACCACTTCGTTTCGAGTCCGATTGAAATCGAGCCGAGCCGCGATCTCCTGAAACTCCGTCTGCTGCACCGCCGCGCCAATCAGTCCGGCGATGTCGAGGGGAAGGTTCGCGCCGAGGGTCAGCTGCTTCTGGTTCTGGTTTACGATGGTCACATTTTGCAGTTGGCCGTTCTGTCCCGCAATCTGGAATGACGAACCCTCGTCGAGCCGCGTGAAGGATGCGGTCGCGGTCGCGCTCGGCAGGTAGCCGGCCCGCTGCTCGTTCACCCGGCCGCGGGCGCGGTTGACCGCTTCCGCCGAGAGCCTGAGCGCGTTGCTGTTATTAACGGCGAGCTGGACAGCCTCCGCCAGGGTGACCCGCCGCGGTGGGGGAGTCGCGCCCGGCGTGGTCCGCGGCAGAATCAGCGTATTCGGGTCCTGAATCCTTCGCAGCAGACCGTTCGTCGTGCGGACATCTATTGGAACGGCCCGGCCGGGCTCCGGCGCGGGCTTCATGTTCGCGGGCGCGGGCTGCACGACGGGCGGAAGATTCGCCTTCGTCTGACCAGGATTCTTCGCTGGAATTATTGTCTGCTGCGTCTGCCGCGCCGCACCGGGCTGCTGTGCGGTACAGGCCGCGGCCGTCAGCGCCGCCAGTATGGACACGTACGTAAGGGTCATTGACAGGTTTCGGGACATGCCCGGGCTCCTCTCCATAACGGCAGGGGTTTTCTCCGTCGTGGGAGTTTGTGAAAAGATGCGCAAACTCTGAACGCCAGTTTACCACGTTTGTTGCAAGCCGGCATATCCAATTCGCTAAGGCGCCGACCTCGCGAACTTGATAGCCGCTATCTCGCGATGCCGTGCAGAACGGTCTCGACGCCGTGCTCCACCACATCGGCGGTCATCCGGTCCCACCGCTCGCCGTCCGCGGTTCCCCAGATGAAAAACAGCGAGTGGGCGCACCCCAGCAGCAACCCCGCGGCCATCCCGACCTCGGCATCCGGACGGAGCTCTCCCGCCGCCTGCCGCGCCTGGAGGAATCCGCGAATGAGGGCGGAGGTCGCCTCGATGCGCTCGACCTGCTCGGCGGCCATCTCGGAGTTGCGCTGCATCTCCGCCATGCACATGCGAATGTTCGGGCCGTGCTCGCGCAGCGTTTCGAGGAAATCGCGGACGATCTCTTTCAGCACCTGTTCGACCGGCACGCCCTCCGCCGCCGCGAGGATCCGCTCAACGTGGGAGTGCCAGGACCGCTCCTTCCAGCACGCCTGCATGAGCTGCTCTTTGGACTCGAAGTAGTGGTAAATCAGCCCCTCGGTGATCCCCACCTCGCGCGCGATATCCCGTATCGACGCGCCGCCAAAGCCCTTCTGCGAAAACACGCGAAGCGCGGCATCCAGAATCTGTTCCCGCCTCTCTTCCGCCTGCTGGCGGCGAGGCGCTATCGGCAGCGACATCACGACTCCCGTCGTCTGTTTATTAAACGTTCACTCAACGACCGGATTATTATACATTGCGACGGCCAGGTTTGTCTCACGGTTTCGCAAATTGATGAGCCAATTCGCGCCGGATGTTGCAAGCAATGGAATTGCCGGGATCTGCCGCGATCACGCGTTGCGACAGGGTGCCGATTCGGGTATAATCCATCGGCCTTTCGCGGCTGTGGCGAAGGCAAAGCAGACATCAATTCGCACCGGCGCGGAGGAGCGGGGGGGTCCCGATAAGGGCCGCCGTTTCGATGAACCGCCGGGAGGCATCAACCCGAAGGAGAACGTTTTGGCATCCCTTTCCATGAAGGAGCTCCTCGAAGCGGGAGTTCACTTCGGCCACCAGACGCGCCGGTGGAACCCGAAGATGAAGCGCTACATCTATGGCGCGCGCAATGGCATCTACATCATCGATCTCCACCAGACGCTCAAGCTCTTCGACGACGCGCAGCAGTTCATCCAGGAGACAATTCAGAACGGCGGCACGGTCCTCTTCGTAGGGACGAAGAAGCAGGCGCAGGACGCGGTCATCGAATCGGCGACACGCTGCCGGCAGTACTTCGTGAATCAACGCTGGCTGGGCGGCATGCTCACCAACTACCGCACGATTCAGGGACGCATCAAGCGGCTCGAAGAGCTGAACCAGATGGAGGCCAACGGCACCCTGGCGAAGCTCACCAAGAAGGAAGCCGCGATGCTGACCGAGCAGCGCGACAAGCTGGAGCGCTATCTGGGCGGCATCAAGACCATGCCGAAGCTGCCCGACGCAATCTTCATCGTCGACCTGAAGAAGGAGCGAATTGCCCTCGCCGAGGCGCGCAACCTCGAAATCCCGGTCGTCGCCATCGTCGATACGAACTGTGATCCGGACGAGGTGGACTACGTTATCCCGGGCAATGATGACGCGATTCGCGCCATTAAGCTGATCTCGAACAAGATCGCCGACGCGATAATCGAGATGAAGCAGGACGAGTGGGACCGCGAGGCGGCGGCAATCGCTTCGGGCGACAAGCCCGATGCCGATGTAATGGCGACCGCGGCGGCGCTCGACGCGCAGGACACCATCTTCCTCGGCGACGAGGAGGACGAATATGCCCGCATGGCGCGCCTCGCCGAAGAGGGCAAAGCCGCGCTGGAAGAGGAAGAGATTCCTGACGCGGAAGGGTAATTTCGAGTGCTGAGTGCTGAGTGCTGAGATGCCCGTATGCACTCAGCACTCAGCACTCTAAACTCAGCACTGGAGATATGGATATGGCAGAGTTTACGGCGAAGATGGTCATGGAGCTGCGCGAGCAGACCGGCGCGGGCATGATGGATGCCAAGAAGGCGCTGACCGAAGCCGACGGAGATATGGAGAAGGCGCGGGACATTCTGCGGGCGAAGGGCCAGGCATCGGCGGCGAAGCGCGCGGGTAGGGCGGCGGCCGAGGGAATTGTCGCGGTCGCCTCGGATGCGGACGGAACATCGCTCATCGAGCTCAATTCCGAGACCGACTTCGTGGCGCGCAACGAGGACTTCAAGAAGCTGGCGCATGAGATTGCGGCGGTAGCGGCAAAGCATCCAGGCGACGACGCGGGCGCCCTGATGGACGAGAAGGCGTCTGATGGAGCGACCATCCGCCAGAAGATTGACGCCGCGGTCGGCAAGATCGGCGAGAACCTCGTGTTCCGTCGCAAGGTCCGATTCGACACTGGCCCCAACAGGGTGATCGCGAGCTACGTGCACACCGTCACCAACAAGATCGGGGTGCTGGTCGAGCTTCAGGGCGACCCCAACAACGCGGCGCATCAGGAGCTCGCGAAGAGCATCGCGATGCACGTTGCGGCCTCGAGGCCCCAGTACCTGAAAAGGGACGAGGTTCCGGCGGACGTGGTGGAGCGCGAGAAGGCGGTCCTCGCCGAGAAGACCCGGAACGAGGGCAAGCCCGAAGCGGCGATTCCGAAGATCGTGGAGGGGCGGGTGAACAAGTTCTTCGAGGACGTCTGCCTCGTGGACCAGCCGTTCGTGCGCGAGCCGTCGAAGAAGGTGGGCCAGCTCGCGTCCGAGGCGGGCGCTGAGGTCCGGCGGTTCGCGCTCTTCCAGGTTGGGCAGGAATAGGCTCCTCGATGCCTGAAACCCCCGTCTGGCCGCGCGTTCTTCTCAAGCTCTCCGGCGAAATGTTTGCCGGAGAGCGAGAGTTTGGCCTGGAACCCGCTGCCATAAAGCGGATCGCGATGGAGATCGCGGTGGTCCACAATTCGGGGGTCGAGGTCGCCATCGTCGTGGGCGGTGGGAACATCATGCGGGGCGCTACGGCGGCCGAAGCCGGGATGGAGCGCGTCGCCGCGGATTCAATCGGCATGCTCGCGACGGTACAGAACGCCCTCGCGCTCCAGGATGCACTGGAGAAGCTTCAGGTCGACACGCGCGTCCAGACGGCCATCGCGATGTCTACGCTGGCGGAGCCATTCATCCGCCGCCGCGCCATCCGTCACCTCGAAAAGCGGCGCGTCGTGATCCTGGCTGCCGGCACCGGCAACCCGTACTTCTCCACCGACACGGCCGCTGTGCTGAGGGCGCTCGAGATTCACGCTGGCGCGGTGCTGAAGGCGACAAACGTCGACGGCGTATACGACCGCGACCCGAACAAGTTCACGAACGCAAAGCGGTTCCGCAGGCTCTCCTACGATTATTGCATCGAGCACAAGCTCGGAGTAATGGACCTGACCGCGTTCGCGCTCTGCGAGGAGAATAACCTCCCCATCGTGGTCTTCAGTCTCGCGGGCGACGGCAATATCCGCCGCGTGGTGTTTGGAGACGCGATTGGGACGGTGGTTTCGCGAGAAGGGGAAGAGTAGACATGCCTATTCAGGAGCTTCTGCGGGAAGCGGAAGAGAAGATGAAGAGGGCGGTGGAGGCGACGCGCCACGAATTCACGCAGGTGCGCACGGGCCGCGCGAACCCCGCGATGGTGGAGCACATCACCGTCACGTACTACGGAAGCGACATGCACGTGCGAGACCTCGCGACTATCACGGTCCCCGAGCCGCGGCAGCTCCTCATCACGCCATTCGACCGGAATGCTCTCGGTCCGATCGAGAAGGCGATTCTCAAATCGGACCTGAACCTCACGCCCGGCAATGATGGCGCCGCCGTCCGCCTCTCGATTCCGCCCTTGACCGAGGAGCGTCGCAAGGAGTTCATCAAGATCCTCCACAAGAAGGCGGAGGTCGGCCACGCCTCCATCCGCACTGTCCGGCAGGATGTCAACAACCATCTGAAAGCGCTGGTGAAGAGCAAGGAATGCGGCGAGGACGAAGAGAAGCGCGCCGTCGACAAGGTCCAGAAGCTCACCGATCAGTACATCGCCGAGATCGACAAGGCGACCAAAGCCAAAGAAATCGAGCTGATGGAGGTCTGATGCGTGATACGTGACACGTGATGCGTGAACTGTACAGGAAGAATCGCGGATCACACAGGATATATCGGTCTCGCGACGCTCTCATTCGATGCACGACACCGACTGCACCGTTCACGCATCACGCATCACACATCACGGTCGCTATGCCGCCTCTCCCCTCCACGATAGACCACCTCCGAATCCCCTCGCACATCGCCATCATCATGGACGGCAATGGCCGCTGGGCGCGCGCCCGCGACAAGGACCGTCTCTTCGGACACTGGCAGGGCTACGCCACCCTCAAAGATGTCGTCTACGCCGCCGATGAGATGGGAATCCGCTATCTGACCGTCTATGGATTCTCGTCCGAGAATTGGCGGCGGCCACGCGAGGAGGTGGGCGGGCTGATGGAGCTGATGCTCTCGGCGATGCGCGCCGAGATCGAGGAGCTGATGGAAGCCGGGATTCGGGTCCGCGTCTCCGGCCGCATCGACGAGCTGCCTGATGAACTCCAGTCGGAATTCCGCGCGGCGATCGCGCGAACGGAGACGAACACGCGGCTCACGTTCAATCTGGCAATCAATTACGGGGGCCGCGCGGAGATCGTGGACGCGGTGCGGGAAATTGCAAGGAAGGCGCGCGGGGGAGAGATCGATCCCGAGGCCATCGGCGAAGACCTCATCGGCCGCCATCTCTATTGGCCGGACATTCCGGACCCCGACCTCCTGATTCGCACCGCGGGCGAGATGCGCCTCTCGAATTTCCTGCTCTGGGAGACGGCCTACTCCGAGATCTGGGTTACGCCAACCCTCTGGCCCGACTTCGACAAAGCCCACCTTCTCGCCGCCGTCGCCGACTACCAGAAGCGTACGCGCAAATTCGGTGGCCTAAGCGACCGGCCGGTTCCGAATCAGCCGGGATGAACGCTATGAGCGGAATGGGGAGCCGGTCGTGAAACCACGAATGAGCACGAATAGCGGTAAGAGCACTTATTCGGGTAGCACCCAATTAAAGTGTGGGTTAAGCTGCTCTTGGCCGAGCAGATCGACACCGCCTGTATTGATCATCTGAACGCCGCCTTCCGGCCACGGCTGTGTGCGAGAGTGACAGTTTCCTAACGACATGGGCGATCCACGCTAGAAACCGTCGTGCAGCCAGACCGGCGTCGGCGGCAGAAGCGCCGTGAGCAGCCCAAGCTGCGAATCATCCGTTGCGACAACACGGTCCCACCGCCACAGGTCCACCAGCGACGGCGCTCCCCAGTAGGCTTGCGTCAGCGCCTGGATGTCCATTCGGATGCCCGGCTCCCGTGTCGTCCTGTCCACTATAACTCTGCCGCCCTCCACAGCGATTCGCCACGGCCCCGCGTTCCAGTCCGCGTGGTCATCCCGCAACGCAATAACCGCCTCGCCGCGAAGGTCCACCGGCGGATGCAGAGCTTCCAGCGCGGCGCGCGCATCCACGACGCGCCCCATCCCGGCCGGCTCCAGCTTCGTTTCCACGTCCCAGTGCGTGAGAATCGAAGGAAACATGTCGTCGAGCGGCCCGGACCAGGTAAGCTTCTTCGCGGTCATGGCGTGGCGGCGCGCCACCCCGAGCAGACCCTCGTATGCGCGGCGGGTGAGGGCGATCAGCTCGTCGGCGCGCAGCTCGTCCTCCTTGTCGCCATAGCGGAAAAGCGCATAGCCCTCGTCGCGTCCGTCCCGCCGATAGACGTAGGCTGCCCGCCGCCGGTCGCCCGCCGGACCGACCTGCTTTTCCCAGCGATCTTCGGGCCGCGCAAGCATTCCATTGTATTGCGACGCGAACGGATCGTATATGGCCCGGCAGCGCGAGACCGTCGCCGCAACTCCGTAAACGCCCTCGACGTGCTCCGATTCCGGCGAAGACGGCAGCAGCTCGAGCGGCACGACGTACGTGCGCTCCTCGCCGGTCCACTCCCACCCGAAGCGCCGGTAGTACCGAAAGTCGAACGGCCAGAGCGACGAGAGGTAAAGCCCGCGCTCCCGCATGGACTCCAGGCTCCGCTTCACCAGCGCGCCCGCGAAACCGCGGCCCCGCATCGCCGGGTCGCTCGCCACGCCGAAGATGCCGCCGCACGGCCGCCGGTCCTCGCCGAAGACGAACTCAAAGTCGAGGATGCCGAGAGTGGCCTGGAGCCGCCCGTTCTCGAACGCGCCGAGTCGCGTCCGGTCGGGCTGCTCGTATACGTCCTGGGTGAATTCGGGTGTCTTCCCGCGGGCGAACGCGAGCGAGACGATGTGGCGATGTGCTTCAAAGTCGTCGGCGATAAGGGGTCGTATCTCCACAGGTCCTCCGGGGTCACGGTGATCGGCGGTCAGGGCGATGGCCGGAAGGTGAGTTCGCCGCACAGGATCGGGCCTCCTTCGTGCGTTGCAGGAAAAGGGCGCGGGAAGAGGGAAATCCCACGGCAGCACAGCCGTCGTACCGAGGAGTTGCCATGCGAACGCGGCCCACACGGCGCGAAGTTATTGCGGGGATGGGAGCGGCGCTGGCGGCCGGCGCGATTCACGCGGCCGGCGCGAGCGAGGCGGATCGTTCCCGCACAGCCAATCTACCAAACGCGGAGTCGAAACCGGTGAAACATAACTTCATCTACTGTCTCAACACCAGCACCATCAAGGGCCAGAAGCTGACGCTCGTCGAAGAGATCGATATCGCCGCGAAGGCGGGCTACCACGCCATGGAGCCGTGGATATCGGAGATCGACGAACATGTGAAGCACGGCGGCTCGCTGAAGGAGCTCGGCCAGCGATTCAAGGACCGCGGACTGAGTGTCGAGAGCGCGATCGGATTCTTCGAGTGGATCGTGGATGACGATGTCCGGCGGGCGAAGGCGCTGGAAGAGGCGAAGCGAAACTACGACCTCTGCGCGCAGATCGGCGCGAAACGCATCGCCGCGCCCCCGCTCGGAGCAACCGACCGGTCGGATATCGACCTCCATAAAGCCGCCGAGCGGTATCGCGCACTTCTGGACCTCGGCGACCAGTTCGGCGTCGTGCCGCAGGTGGAAGTGTGGGGTTTCTCGAAGACGCTCGGCCGGCTGGGAGAGGCGGCGCTTGTCGCCATCGAGAGCGGCCACCCGAAAGCCTGTGTCCTGGCCGACGTCTACCATCTCTACAAGGGCGGGTCGCCGTTCGAGGGCCTCAATCTCCTGAGCGCCTCGTCGATGCACGATTTTCATCTGAACGACTACCCGGCCGACCCCCCGCGCGACCGAATCGGAGACGAGCACCGGGTCTATCCGGGCGATGGCATCGCGCCGCTCGGCGAGCTCTTCCGCGACCTGCGTAATATGGGTTACAATGGCGCTCTCTCGATCGAGCTCTTCAACCACGCCTACTGGCAGCAGGACGCCCTGACCGTCGCGAAGACCGCGCTCGACAAGCTCAAAGCAGTCGTCGAGAAGAGCCTCGCGTAGGCAGGGCACAGCACCTTATTGCTCAGTCCCCGCGCGATTCGAACGCGGCCGGAAAGATGGCGTATACTAACCCAATCCTGAGCCGGCCTGTTTAATGCGGCGAGGGAATCGGCCGGAGAGCCGTTCGACAGGAACCGGTCAATCACAATCACACGGCAAAGGATAAGAAGGCCATGCGGCGCTTATCAGAGCGCTGCATGGCCTCAATTTGCGCTCTTGCCGGCCAACCTCAAAGGAAAGCTCTATGGCCAGTGGAGACGCGGAAATGACGAAGATGGTGCGGTCGCAAATAGCGCGCCGCTCCATCGACGCCTCGATGCTCAATGTGCGCTGCTCGCACGGAATCATCTACCTCGTGGGCGTCATCCGCGTGCTGCGCACGCACGCCGACATGGATCTGGCGAAGGAGATGGAGCTCATCTCCACCGCCCTGCGCTCCAAGCCCGGCGTTCGCGAGATCGTCTGGGACGTGACCCAGCGCTCGTAGAGTGGACCGTCTGTCCTCGCCCCGCCTACCGGCCGCCGCTCTTTGCTTCTCCCTCCGCCGAAATGGACGGAGACTGCGGCGCGACGTCGCCCAGGTTGTCAGGCCCGACCTCCTGCATTCGCACTCCCTCCGCCTGATGGGAGTAGGCGACCAGAATGCTAATTCGCCGATTCGAGAAGTGGGTCGGGTCCGAAGGCGTGCGCAGACGCGAATCGGCGTACCCGCGCACCTCCGCAATCTGATTCTCCCGCGTGGTCGTCACAAGCGCGCGACGGGCGCTGTTCGCCCGGTCAGACGATAGCTCCCAGTTCGAATACCCCGCGAGGCCGCCTGCATACGGCCTCGCGTCCGTGTGTCCTTCGATAATGATATTGTTGTCGAGACCGTTCAGTTTTTGCCCAATGAGCGCCAGCAGCTCCGTCGTCTTCGGCTCCAGCGTGGCGCTCCCGGTATGGAAGAAGAGCGATTCGCGCGCTTCCAGCAGCTCGATCCGCAGCCCGTCCCGCGTAACCGTAACGTCCACGAACTTTTCAAGCCCCTTGAAGCGCGGATCCTTCGAGATCGCCCTGCGAATATCGTTCTCCGCCTTCTTTATCTGCTCCTGCTCCTCCTTCGCCTTCGCGAGAGCCGCCCGTGAGGGCATGATGGAGGGCTTGCCTGTCGTCGAATCGCGCGACGTGAGCGTCGGAATCTTGCCACCCGCATGCCCCTTCATCATCCCGGACGGGTCGTTGAAGTAGGCCGCGATGGCCTTGCGGGTGTCCTGGTTCAGCCCCAGAATCCACATCACGAGGAAGAAGGCCATCATAGCCGTGACGAAATCCGCGTAGGCCACCTTCCACGCGCCGCCGTGATGGCCCGCGTGGGCGTCCTTCACTTTCTTGATGATGATGATCGGCTTATCGTTCTGCATGGTCTCCCGGCCTCTTTCGCCCTCACGCCTATGAGGCGTTCTTGACTGCTTTCTCCAGGTCCGAGAACGAGCAGCGCACGTCCGGGTCGACGTTCCGCCGCGCGAACTCGACCGCCGTCAGTGGCGCGTCGCCCCGCGCAAACGAGAGCAGCGCCGACTTGATGCAGCCCATGTACTGCGCCTCCGCGGCCAACTGCGCCTCCATGGCGCCGGCTATCGGATTGAAGAATCCATAGGAGAGCAGAATCCCCAGGAAGGTACCGACGAGAGCGGCTGCAACGTGGTGCCCAATCTCCTCCGGCTTGCCCCCGATGGCCCCCATCGTGATCACGACTCCGAGGACCGCGGCGACGATTCCGAAGCCTGGCATCGCGTCTCCGGTCTTGGCGAGCACTCCAGGCACCTTTGCCGCCGATGTGTGGTGCGTCTCCAGATCGACGTCCATCATCTCCGCGAGATCGTGCGGCTGGACGGTTCCCGTAATGATGACCTTCAGCGTGTCGGCAAGGAACTCGATGGCGTGATGGTTGGCATGAAACATCGGGTAGCGCTTGAAGAAGTCGCTCTCGTCAGGCTTCTCGGCGTGGTGCTCCAGTGCGACCAGCCCCTCCCGCCGCGCGAGCATGAAGAGGTCGTAGAGCATCTTCAGGAGCTCATTATAGGCCTTCTCGTTGTACGGGTTGCCCTTCATCAGGGCGAGCACGCTCTTGATGATCTGCCCGATAATCGAGGGCGGATTGCCGATGATCATCGCGCCCAGCCCCGCGCCGCCGATAACGATGAACTCCGAGATCTGGATGAGCACGCCGATCTGGCCGCCGGCCATTATGAAGCCGACGACGACCGATCCGAGCACCACGACGACCCCGATGAGCAGAAACATAATTCCTCCCGTGCACGCTCCCGGACGGAGCGGCCCGATCTCTTATTCCTCGCCGACCCGGTATTCTTACCACGGCAAGAATACCGGGTTGAGCCGGAGCGGCGCGCGTCTGGACCCCGACAGGAACGCGGAGCGGCTGGAGAGGCGGGCGGCGGCGCTCATGCGGAGGCTGAAACAGGCGGACGGGACATAGACGAAGAGGGTCACGGCCATCTACGAGCGGGCCAGGGAATCGAGTGATTCCCTGGCCCGGTGCTGCTCTCGATCCGCTATACCTACCTGTTTCTGCGCAATTCTGGAGATTCACAGGCAAAGGCGACACTTGGCACGCTTCATGCAATCGAACACAACAGTTGTACACGTGGAACGAGGGGGAGGTGAAGTGGACGGCGCTCTGGTCGTCCCACACCGATCTCCTTCGCAACTGGCCGGCCCACGGCCGGCCGCCTGACGCCGCAAGGAGACTGACCCATGAAGCGATTCGCCAGTCTGGTTGGAACCGTTGTGCTGCTGTGCGCATGTCGGGCAGTGATCGCGCAAAACACCGTTGTGTTGGGAACCGAGGACCCGACCAATGGGCTCGTGGTTGACCTCGTTGGCCCGTCTCCCGCCTTAACAGTCGCGAGCGATGGTGACGGTCCGTTTACGCCATTCGGCCTTACCTTTCCCGTCAGCGACGCGATCAGCTTGAATGATGATTGGGTGCAGGACCCTTCCTCCGCCTGGCAGAAGGTGGGAAACGTGTACTACATCACGGAGCCTGCAAGCGAAAGCGGCCCGGAACCAATCGGCAAGTGGTACTTCTCTCCTGGCTCGCCGTGGAATAGCGGCACGCCAGACACAGAGTTAATCATGGACTCCAATGGCCGAGACGTGAGCGACGTGATTCATCTGCTGAATGAGGGGCCGAACGGCCAGGCAAGCATCACGTTCCAAAGCGGCACTGCGGCCGCCGTTCCCGAACCCGGGGCCCTCGCCCTGCTCAGTAGTGTGGTAGTTCCAGGTCTCCTCCTGGTCCGCCGGCGCCGCGCCTGAGCCGCGAACTCCAGCTGGAATGATCGGGCCGGGAATCGAGAGTGATTCCCGGCCCGTTCACATTTGCCGTCCTTCAATTCCGGGGTTGCCGTGTTTCAGCGACGCGGATGGCTGCCGCTGGTTTCCCTGCGCAGGAATCATCGCTGGGTGCGAGAACAATAGCGCGGGAGGACTCGCGAATGACCGGAACGGATTCGCACGGGCGCGCCAGCAACGATGAGGCCGAGCGCCGGGCGGACGAGGCCGAGCGGCAGGTTACCGAGGAAGTGCGCCAGACAAGGGAGCACGCGCGAATTGAAGCGGAGGAAGAACGCCGGAAGGGTGAGCGCGACCGGGACCGAGGCGAGTTTCTGCGCAGCGAATCGGAAACGGGACGAGAGGACCAGGAGGTCGAGCGCCAGCGGGCCGAAGAGATGCGACAGGCCGCGGAAGCGATGAGAGCCGCGGCGGAGGAGGCGAGAGCTGCCGCGGAGGTCCTGCGCCAGGCCGCGGCGGATTCCCGGCAAATCGCCGAAGAGACGCGGGACACGCTGCTGGAGGCTCTCGAAGCCGTTCACCGCGCGCGCCTCGGCACGAAACCCTGAGGAGCACGCTATCGGCGCGGCGATCCGACCGATTCGTTCATTAGACCTCTTGCGAAAGTGTAGCCAGATGCTTCGCTCCGCTCAGCATGACGAGTTGGTCTGTCCATCTCGCGAGAGTAGCAACCCGTCATTCCGAGAGAGCCTAAGCGACCGAGGAATCCGCTTTTCATCACTTATGCAAGAGCTCTATTGATTCAGGTCACTCATCTCGATTCGGAGACTGCGGTGCGACAGGTTGATCTCGAATAGCTCGATGACCGATGCCGCGAGCATGAACGCGATACCGGCCGTGAAGAGGGAAAGCGTTCCGTTCGTAAACGAGAGCATGCGTCTTTCGGTCAGCAGGAGGAGCAGCGTGGTGGCCGTGAACGCAATCACCGCCGAGTAGAGCGCGAACAGCGCGTACCACGTGAGCAGGAATCGATGGTAGAAGACGGCGGATTCCGTTTCGAGCTGGGCGCTGCGGGGCACGCTTGTCGAAGGTAGTCGGCGCTCCGCAAGAATCCCGCGAAGGCGATCCGAGATTCCAGTGTGTTTGTTGTTGATGCCGAGAATCAGCGCCGCGCACGCCGAGATCATGACGACGGGCGTGACCGCGGCGCTGATGAGCTGGAGGAGAGCGGAGCTGGTCATAATCCGTCCATCGCTTCGCAGTCCCTCCCGTGGACGTTATGCTCCGGTGCTTCGCGGTGGTGCCGCGCTACGCTCTGGCCGTCGCTCCGGGGTTTGTCGTGGCGGGCAGCGCGAACGTGACGTTGGCCTCCGCGCCGCCCGCCAGGGTGTTAACGTAGTTAACTGTACCCCCGAGGTCCGTCGCCGCCAGACTGCCGACCAGCTCCAGACCGGTGTTCGCCGAGACCGCCGGGTCGAAGCCTTTCGGAAAGCCTGGCCCCTCGTCCCGCACGGATAGCGTCATGCGGCCCGCGCGCTGGGCGAGCCGCAAGGAGATCGTTCCAGCTCCGTGCTTCACCGCGTTGCTCACCAGCTCGTTCGTGATGAGCGCCAGCGCCGTTGCCTGCTTGCTCGTCAGATCCGCGTCTGCGATGTCGGCGCGGACCGGCCGCCGGCCCGCCGTCTGCTCGAGCAGCGGGATGAGCCGCGTGAAGACGGACCGGACGGACAATATCTGGTCTTCCTCGTCCTCGCGAAGGTAACGGGTCAGCACGTCATGAACCACCGCGAGAGTCCGCACGTGCCCCCCGAGTCGCGCAAGCTCCTCCACCGGGACCGTCCGCTCGTGGGAGGGATCCATCACCTTGAGGTCGAGCATGGCCGCGATGATTTGCAGGTTGTTCTTAACGCGGTGGTGCGTCTCCTGCATCGCCCGCTTCAGACGCTTGTTAAGCGTCTCGACTTCCTCCTGCTTCAGTCTGAGATCCCGCTCGGTCCGCTTCCGCTCAGTGATGTCCCTTGTAATGGTCGACGCGCCAATGATCCGACCGGCCGAATCCTTGATGGGGGAGACGGAGATGGAGACGTCGATTCGGACGCCGTCCCGGCGGATTCGCGCGGTCTCGTAGTGGTTGATCCGTTCGCCAGCCCGGATCTTCCGGAGGATGGAGGGCAGCTCGTCCGGCAGGTCCGGCGGGATGACGACCCCCTTCGAGAGCCCTATGATGTCCTCGGCTTTCCACCCGTATATCCGCTCGGCTGATGCATTCCAGCTTGTCACGATGCCGTCCAGGTCCTTGCTCACGATGGCGTCCTCGGACGAGCTGACGATTGCCGCCATCCGTGCCTGCTCCCGCTCCCACTGCTTCCGGTCGGCCATATCGCTTGTCAGTCGGAGCGCGGTCGCCGCGAGATTTGCCAGCGCCTGCGCCGCCCGCTTTTCGCCGTCCGTAAACGCGCGGCGCGCACGGTAGTAGAACGCAATCGTGCCCTGAAGCTCCCCGCCAGGCCTGAGCGGCGCAACGAGAAGGGAGCGCGTTCCTTCGGCGAGATGCGCGTCTCGATGGCCCGCGAGCCATGGGGTAGTCTCGACATCCTCCGCGGCCGCGGGCCCGTCGAGCGCGACAACATCGTCGGGGACGCCCGCGATTTCGCGCGTTGCCGACTCGATGTATGCCGCGGAGAGGCCTCGGGACGCCGCGACCGCCCATCGCCCGTCGCTTCTCTCCTTCAGCCAAATTGCGTGCGCGTCGGCGGAGAGAACCTGGCCGGCGAGCTCCAGGATTCGAGAAAGCGCTTCAGAATGGTCCGACTCCTGAAGGACCACCGCGGAAGCCTCCGCGATGAGCGCCATGCGCCGCTCCGCTTCCTGAGCCGACCGGTACAGGATTGCGTTGTCGATTGCCGTGCCTGCAAGCCGACCCAGCCGGACTGCCCGCGCAACGTCTGTTTCGTTGTACTCCCGCCCGGGGCTGCTGGAGACGAATGAAATCGCTCCAACCGTCCGGCCGCGCGCGGTCAGCGGCGCTATGATAACCTGCCGCATTCCGACGGCCCGCAGGATACGCAGGTGTTCCTCATCGCGTGCTGTCGATTTCAACATATCGTCGGTGATCTCGGTGAATGTCTCGGCCACGCCGGTTCGAAGCACGTTATGCACGCCGCGCGCCGCCTTCGGGTCAGGCGGATATCGCGTTCCAAGCTCCCGCGCCCACCCTGCGCGCTCAGGGTCCTCGTGAGCAGCCGCGATGTGCCGCAGCTCGCGCCCGTCGAGCACGTGAATCGAGCACCAGTCGGCAAGATCGGGTACCGCAAGCCGGGCGACAGCGGAGAGCGCCGATTCATAGTCGAGCGTGGATGATAGAAGCTCGGTCGCGCCGGACAGGAAGGCGTCGTCGACGACCGATTCGCTGAATGTCGGTTGTAATATGCGTGGCGGAGAGCTCATAGGCGCCGGAGGCATTCCAAATCTATCGTTAATTCAATCGGGACGGCGCGATATCCTTCGGCCCGTCTCGTTTCCTGTTTCGCCATTTGCACGCGATTCGCCGCGGCCAGGCGCGTCCGCCGGTTTGGCTGGAGGCATGTGTCGCCGTTTAACGATCCTTTTGCGTTACGCTAACGGAGTCCAGGTATGATACACCCATGCGCGCTCCAGCCAACCCGATCATGAAGATACGTACGCCTCGGCGATTAATCACCTGCCGGGCGGCCCAGGCGCTGGTTGTGGCGGGCTCGCCGGAATGATTTCGGCAGCGGCCGCATGGCGAATTGAGATGTTCGGGGGCCTCCGCGCGACCGATGGTGAACGGACCCTCACGCATTTCGAAACCCGCAAGGTCGGCGTACTGCTCGCCTGCCTCGCACTCGATCCTCGCCGCGCGCACTCTCGCGAGGCGCTTGCGGAGCTGCTCTGGCCGGAGGAAGATGGCGAGGCCATTCGCAACCGGCTTCGCCAGGCACTCTCTTCGCTGCGCCGCGAGCTGGAGCCGCCGAGCGCGGCGAACGGATCCGTGCTGATCGCCGATCGCTCCGAGGTCTCCCTCAATCCCGCGGCTATCACGACCGACGTGGCGGAGTTCGAGTCCATCGCGGCCGACGCCTCGATGTCCGAGGATCCGACCGAGCGGGCCGCGCTATACCGGGCGGCCGTCGCTCTCTACCGGGGCGAGCTACTCCCTGGCTGCTACGAGGAATCGCTGGTTGCGGAGCGGGAGCGTCTCTCGGCTGCATACCGCGACATCCTCGGCAGGCTCGCGGCCGCGCTCGGCGAGGCAGGCGATCTGCCGGGGGCTCTGGAGGTCGCCCGGAAGGCCGTCGCGGAGGATCATCTTCGGGAAGACGCGCACTGCGAGCTCATGCGTCTCTACGTGGCCGCGGGCCGCACATCCGAAGCGCTGCGCCAGTATCGCGAGCTCGAACGCATACTCCGCGAAGAGCTCGGCGCTGTCCCTTCCGCCGCAACGCAGGCGCTCCTCCAGGAGGTGCGGGCGTCCGGCACGCCCGCGGCGTTGTCCGGCGAATCGCCGATCCATGACGCAGACTCCCTGCGCCCGGCGGCTGACCTCGCCGCGCAGGAACCCGATGGCGGAGCGGTTCCCCTGCACTCCTCCTTCTACATATGCCGGCCCACCGACCGCGAGTTCCATGCCGCCATCGCGCGCCACGACAGCATCGTGCTCGTCAAGGGCCCTCGGCAGGTCGGCAAGACATCGCTTCTCGCGCGCGGGCTCCAGCGTGCCCGCGAGAGCGGAGCGCGGGTCATCCTCACCGACCTCCAGAAGCTTGCGCCCGAGCAGCTCGATTCGGCGGCGTCGCTCTTCCGGGCGTTCAGCGAGATGATCGCCGATCAGATGGACCTCGACGTCTCCTTCGACGAAATCTGGAATCCGCGGCGCGGCTGGAATGTCAACTTCGAGCGATTCATGCGGCGGGAAGTGCTCGGAGCGGCGGAATCACCCCTCATCTGGGGAATGGACGAGGTCGACAGGCTGTTCGGATTCCCGTTCAGCGGCGTCGTCTTCGGCCTGTTCCGGTCGTGGCATAACGAGCGCTCCTTAAATCCGGACGGGCCGTGGGGTCGCCTGACGCTCGCCATCGCCTATGCGACCGAGGCGCACCTGTTCATCACCGATCTGAATCAGTCTCCGTTCAACGTCGGCACGAGGCTGGCGCTGGAAGACTTCACCCGCGGAGAAGTTCAGGAGCTGAATCGACTCTATGGCTCGCCACTGACGTCCGCGGACGCGAGCGCCGCCTGGTTCGAGCTGGTCGGGGGCCATCCTTATCTTGCAAGGCGCGGCCTGCACGTAATGGCCGAGCAGGGAATGGATGTATACTCGATGCAGGCCGAAGCGTGCCGCGATGACGGTCCGTTCGGCGACCATCTGAGGCGCCTGGCGTTTGCGCTCTGCCAGGACGAAACCCTGCTCAACGCCGTTCGCGCAACCCTCCAGGGCAAGCCGTGCCCGACGCTGGAGAGTTTCTACCGCCTGCGGAGCGCGGGCGTGATCGTTGGAAGGTCGCCGCAGGACGCCCGAATGCGCTGCGGGCTCTACCGCCGGTTTCTGGAGCAGAAGTGCGCCTGAGTCGCGCATGAGCTTGCGGGACCGACCTTGTCACATGCCACGCGTCCCTCGCGTCCCTGGCGTCCATAGTGGAGCGACAGCAACCGCATGCCTTCCAGCGGAATAGACACGCCATTTTACGTTATCGGTGGGACGCTGCGCCACGATGCGCCGTGCTACGTCGAGCGGCACGCCGATCGCGATCTCTACACAGGCCTCCACGGCGGCGAGTTCTGCTACGTTCTCACCAGCCGGCAGATGGGCAAGTCGTCGCTCATGGTCCGCACGGCGGCCCGGCTGCGGCAGGAGGGCGTTGCCGCCGCCGTGCTCGACCTGACCGCGATTGGCCAGAACCTCGACCCGGAGCAGTGGTATGACGGCCTGCTCAGCCTGCTGGCCCGCGCGCTGGAGCTGGAGGACGCGCTCGAGGATTACTGGCTGAGTCACGAGCGCCTCGGCCCGCTCCAGCGCTGGATGCACGCTCTGCGCGATGTCGTTTTGGCGCGCATTCCCGGAACGATCGTCCTCTTCATTGACGAGATCGACGCGGTGCGATCACTGCCCTTCTCGGTCGATGAGTTCTTCGCCGCGATTCGCGAGTGCCATAATCGACGAACCGAAGACCCGGAATATCGCCGGCTTACATTCTGCCTCCTCGGCGTTGCCACGCCCTCCGACCTCATCCGCGATACGCGAACCACTCCCTTCAACATCGGCCGCCGCATCGAGCTCAATGACTTTTCCGAGGAGGAGGCCGCTCTCCTGGCTGCCGGATTTCGGCCCGGCCGTGGCTCCGATCTCCCGATGACCGGCCCGGAGGCGCGCGCCCTGATGAACCGTGTCCTCCACTGGACCGCCGGTCATCCCTATCTCACGCAGCGGCTCTGCCAGGCGGTTGCGCGGGATCATCGACCGACGACTGTCTCCGCCGTTGACCTCCTTTGCGATGAAGTCTTTCTCTCGCCGAGCGCGCGGGAGACCGACGATAACCTCCTCTTTGTGCGCGAGCGCCTGCTTCGAAGCGAGACAGATGTCGTCGGCCTGCTCACGACGTATGAGCGGGTCCGCGCCGGCCGGCGGGTTGCCAATGACGAGACGAACCCGCTTGTCAGCGTGCTGAGGCTCTCTGGAATCGTGCGCGTGGCCCCGGTTCTGTCGGGCGAAAGGGACGCCGCGCCCCGCCCGGGTGACCTTGCCGTTCGCAACAGAATTTACGGGCGCGTCTTCGATCCGAAATGGATCGCCACCAACATGCCGGGCGGGGAGATTCGCCGCCAGCGGGCGGCGTTTCGGCGAGGCGTGGCGCGCGCGTCCCTGCTGTCCGGCCTCGTCGTGCTCGCCCTGGCTGCGCTCGGGATCACGGCGAAGCGCGAGGCCGATGACGCGCGGCGTGCAACCGCGTTGAGCAGGCGGTATGCCGCGCAGATGGACGACGCCAGGAAAGTAGCATTGAACGAAGCCGCCCGCGCCCGGCGTGCCGAAGCCGATCTGTCCGCGGCGCTCCGAAAATCCGAGGAGCGCCGCAAAGAGGCCGCGCGCCAGAAGCAGATTGCGGGCGCGCGCCAGGCAGAAGCCGAGAGCGCAAGATTCGAGACGAGCGAGAAGCTGCGGGACTCCTATCTCGCGCAGGCGCAGGCCAGCCGCTGGAGTGGAAGGATCGGGCAGAAGTTCGACAGCCTGGCGGCGCTCGCGAAGGCGGCGGCGTTTCCCGCCTCCGCCGAATTCCGGATGCGACTCCGTAACGAGGCCATCGCCTGCATGGCGCTCCCGATCGACCTCCGCTTGACGGGCCGCCGCCGCGTCGGCTCGGCAGATATGCGTATGGTCGCGATTGACGACCGCGGCAGGCAGTTAGCGCGTGTCAATTCCAAAGGCGGTCTCTCCGTGCGAAGGACGACTGACGGACGAGAAACGGCGAGGTTTCCAAGTCCGGGTGTTCCCCTTTACGCCGCGCGATTCGCTCCAGGCGGCCGCCATCTGCTTATTGCGTGGGGTACGGGCGTCAACCTGCGGGTCGCAATCTGGGATCTTCGGAATCGGTCGCTCGCGTGGAAGTGTGCATCGCAGAAGCAGGTGAGCGGCCTGAGATTCTCTCTGGACGGTACTGCATTCTTCGTCTGCTTCACGGACAAGACTATCTGCAGGCATGATCTCGCGACGGGCGCCGAGAGAACCCTGGGAGCGCTCGATAAATCTCACCCCGGCGCCTGGATCAGTCCGTACGGCAATCGAATCGCGTACGTCGGTCAGACGCCTAACTCGATCCACGTTTCGGACACCGACGGACACGTCGATTACGAGATCATGGCTCCCTCAAAGGTCACAATGCTCGCCTGGAGTAAGGACGGCAATCTGCTCGCAGCGGCGGGAATGGACCACGCGGTCAGCGTCTGGGATATGGCGGGCCGGCGGCTGGTTTCGCAGATGCGGGGCCATCTCTCCCTGGTGGCTCGGATGGATTTCCTCCATAATGGCAGCCTGCTCGCGACGTCGGGATGGGACGGGTCGCTCCGATTCTGGGACGTCCAGACCGGCAGGCAGGTCCTGAATGTGCACAACCTGGACGCGGTCTATCAGTTTAGCGGCGATGAACGGCGGCTCTGGCTGGCAGGCACCGGTGTCGTGCAAGCCTTCGACATAGATGACGGTATGGAGTTCCGTACGTTCGCGCACCGCGGCAGCAACGGCTACTCTGTCGATTTTATGCGCGATAGCAGCCTGATGGTAACCGGCGCCGAGGATGGGGTGCGGTTCTGGGATGTCGGGACCGGGTCGCAGGCGGGTTTTATCTCCACGGGGTCGTTGAGCCACGCACTACTTCCAGCGAACGGCGGCTGCCTCGTGCTCTACGGCCAGTCCACGAACCGGTTAACGGTGAGGCCCGTCCGCTACGAGAAGTCCACGAACGTACTGCGGATCGCGCCGCCCTCGGCCAGTCTGGCCCTCTCAGGACTAGCGCCGGTCCGCTGCAGCGCGGACGGCCGCCGGATTATTTGCGGGCATGGCTCCTCACTCTCGGTTTTTGATCTCCCCGGGCTCAGCGGCGAGAAGATCCTTCAGCCCCATCCCGATATCTCTACCGCGTCCTTGAGCCCGGATGGGCGCTGGGCAGCTTCCGGCGGTTACCACGCGGTGGACGTAAAAGTATGGGACGCGACCACGTCTACCTGTGCGGCGACACTGCCCACGGGGCGAAGGACCAATGTTGTCTTTGGCCCGAATGGCAAGTGGCTCATCACCGGCAGCAGGACAAAGTACCGGTTCTGGCGAGTCGGGTCATGGAGCATGTTGCGCGAGATTCCACGGGACCCGGACCACGGCGGCCTTCCGGGCGTCATTGCCTTCACCCAGGATGGCTGCCAGGCGGCGCTAGCGCATAGCTTGAATGTCTTCCATCTGATAGACACCACTTCCGGTTCGCTCTGCGCCCAATTCGAATCGCCAGATGAGCAGCTTCTGACCCAGGCCGCCGCGTTTAGCCCGGACGGCGCATACTTCGCTTACGGCACGGAGAGCGGCCTCTTTTTTGTGTGGGACCTTCGCGGAATCCGGGGCCGGCTGGCCCGGATGGGTCTCGACTGGAACGCTCCGCGCCCGGCTCCGCCCACCGCCAGCCGCCACCCTCTGCGCGTTGTCATAGACCCGGATACCCCCAAATCCGCATCCATTCCTCAACCTAAGTCGTCGCAGACAAACCGCTAAACCGGCGCCAGGTCCATCGCCTCGCGGACGCGGCGCCCCCGACGAATGGCTGCACCTTCGCGCCCGCTCATTCGTCGTCGATTTCACGGTAGTTTAGCGGTTCTTCTACTCCAGCTTTTTGGCGGGCCGCCAGGTTGTGACTGCTGATTCCGCGGGAGGCCCGGTGTATTGCAGGGACATATCCAGGTTGCCCACACCGGAGAAGGACGTGCGCGTGCCAGAGGCGAAACGTATTAGCGGAGGCACTCGCCACGCGAGTGCGATTGGACACTCCGCACCATCCGTGCCCGCGAGGGCGCAACTCTCGAGAGGGAATGAGGAGAAACCATGAGTCGCAAAGGAATCCACGCGGTATCGATTCTGGCTGCGGGCGCCTGCCTGGCCACATTGCTCCTGCTGGTTCTGTCCGCGGCGCCCCATCAGGCGCGAGCGCAGGACGGCAGCGAAAGCCAGATCCAGCAGGGACTCGCCATCTCGCCCGTCCCCATGAACATCCGTGGCAGGAACCCGTCCCTGGTGGCCCTGGGAAGTTACCTCGTCAACTCCGTTGGGGACTGCGGCGCCTGCCACACATGGCCAAACTTCGCCAACGGCGGTAATCCCTTCCTGGGACAGCCGGAGCAGATCAATGTAGCAGGTTTCATGGCTGGCGGCCGCCCATTCAACCCGCCGGGCGTCGTTTCCCGCGACATCACCCCGTACAAGAACGGGCTACCGGCAGGTCTGACGCTGGCGGAATTCGTTCAGGCCATCCGCACGGGGCACGACTCCGACGACGGCGAGCTGCTCCAGGTCATGCCGTGGCCCGCTCTGCGCAAGATGACGAATCGGGACCTCGCGGCAATCTATGCTTACCTGAGCTCCATTCCTCCCATCCAGCCCGGCCCAGGCGCCAGCTAGCTCCGCGCTCCAAACAGGTGTGTTTGCCTTTCGCGCCTGCCAATTGGCTCGGCGGACCCCCACATCTCCGACCAGAAGGCAAATGCAGCGAGGGGCAGGCACGGGAACACCTCGTCCCGCCCCTCCGGTTGCCGCCATCGGCGAGATCGGCGTGTTATAGACCCTCCACGCCGGCCGTGGGTGACTACCGAACGAGCCGACCCGCCCACGTCCGCTACCCCAACGTTAAGGCATCGCAAATAAATCGCTAAACCCGCGCCCGCTCCATCCACGCGGGCTGCATGGTCAGCCGTTCACACGCCTCCCCGCCAGGCCTCTGTTTACATCTTCCCGATGATTTTGCGCTGGTTTAGCGGCGCTTTTGCGCCCTCTTAATGCCGGCCCGATAGAGTGTGCCTGCCAGACGGTTAATCCGCCGTCGGGCTTATATTGCCCGCGGGCTGGCGCCGCATGGCGCCTGTGGGCTACCGGGAGCTGTAAGGGAGGCAACATGAGGACTCGAATCTTTCTCATCGCGGCAGCCGCTCTCCTGGCGGCGGGATGGACAGGCGCCGCGCATGGACAGGACAATACGGCGCGGCCGGCCGCGACACAGCTTATCCACCTTGATACGCCGGCCGTGCTCGATAAGGGCGCTCTCTCCGGCCGCGCGGACGCCCGCGTCTTCGGGGGCGACGAAGACCTCCTCTACGCTTCGCTAGCCATCCATCTCGGCATCGGGAGCGGGTGGGAGGGAATCCTGCGAGGCTCCTTCGCGGACCGCAAGACCCTCGCGCTGCCGGGCGGCGGCGGTATCCGGCACGGTGGCAGCGACGTGGAGCTGCTGGCCAAGCGCACTCTCAACCTCGCCGAAGGCGCAAACCCGCACGGAATCGCCACGGCCGGCCTCATCGGCGTCAGCTTCCCCTCCACGCCGGCCCTCGGCGACGCCCACCTCACGCTGGGCTTCAGCGCCGAGGCGCAGATGGGCGGAGGCTCCGCGGTCTTCTTCAACCCCCGTGCCGCGCTCATCTCCAACAACACGATCGTCGGACTCGGATTTGGCGCCCGGGTGCGTTTGGGAAACCAGCTCGCGCTCATCGGTGACTATACGCCCATCGTGACGGGAGACAATACGCGCGACACGACCACCGGGGCGACGAAGCGGCGCGATGTCTACGGCGTGGCGGTGCGGTTCTCGCAGGGGGACCGCTTCTCCGTCGATGTGGGCTACGCCAACGGCACGGGCTCAACCACGGGATTCGGCCTCACGCCAGGCCTTGGCGGAACCGGCGCATTCTACATCGCCATCATAGCGCGGCGCTAATCGGGAGGAAAAGAGATGATTCGAGCACGCGTCATTTGCGGCCTGATCGCTGCCGGTCTGGCCACGGCGATGGTTCCCGGGTGCGGCGGCGGGAGCAACACCTACAATCCGGCCCTCATCGGAGCGGGCACGCCCACTTTTCAGCTTGCGGCCTCACCGGCATCCCGGACCGTCGCTCAGGGACAGTCGACAACATATGCCGTGACCCTGACGGCCGTGAACGGCTATTCGACGGCTGTGGCACCGTCCGTAGCTGGCCTGCCCACCGGGACCGCGGCGATCTTCGACACGACGCCTGTCACGCCAACATCGGGCGGCGCCCTCACCACGCTGACCATTACCACCACCGGCGCCGGCGGTCAGGGCGCCGCTACGCCCGCCGGAACATCCACGCTGACGATCAGCGCGACGGACGGCAGCATTACTCGCAATACGACCGTGAGCCTGGTTGTCACCGGTCCCGGCAGCCTGACAGGCACGATTCAATAAGGAGGAAGCCATCATGAAGCGATTCATCCCACTGGCAGCGATGCTCTCCATCGCGTGCCTGACCCTGTTCCTGGCTTCCTGTGGAGGTGGCGGCTCAGGCGGCGCGGGTTCTCGGGCAACGGGCCGCTTTGCCCTCACCGTCAAGTGGCCGGAACCGTCGAGACTGATTCCCGCCGCGTCCAATAGCATCAGGGCGGTGCTCACCGGCGGCGGAGCCACGCTCGGCCAACAGACTCTGGTACGGCCGCAACAGGGCCCATGGACCACAACCGTCACGTTTGAGAACCTGAGCGCCGGCGTTGTCACGCTGGGGGCGACCGCGTTCCCCAACGCGGACGCGACCGGTACGGCACAGGCCGGCGGTTCCGCTGACTCGACCATCATCTCCGGCCAGACCGCGCATGTCACGGTGACCATGTCCTCGACCATCGCCTCCCTCGTGGTCACTCCCACTCCATCCACCGTCCACATGGCCGGTACCGAGCAGCTTATCGCGACACCAAAGGATGCGAGCGGCAATGTCGTTCTGGTGGCGCCGGGAAACATCACCTTCTCTTCCGGCACGCCCGCGACCGCAACCGTCGGGCAATCGAACGGCCTCGTGACGGGAGTCGCTGCTTCTGCCAATGCGGTGACGATAACCGCGACTGAAAGTGAATCGGGCAAGAGCGGAACAGCAAGCGTGACCGTGACGGCGCCAGCGCCGAGCGGCCTCCCCGTGCCTAAGTCAGCCACGGTCGATTCGACGAACCGCTTTGTCTATGTTGCCGACTTTGGGGACGTGTTCCAGGCGAGCGGAACGTATCACGGCGACCTCCGGCAGTTCAAGATCAACGCAGATGGCACGCTCTCCGACCTGTCGCCATCGCTCGTCACCTCCGTCGATCAACCGATTTCGATCGCTGCCCACCCGTCGGCCGGATTCGTTTACGTCGCCAACTTCGGTACCAATACGGTCTCGCAATTCAAAATCAACGCCGACGGCACGCTGGGACCGCTCTCGCCGGCCTCCGTGAATCTGCCCACGGGCAGCAGCTTCGGCGGCAAGAGCCCGAGCGCGCTCACCATCGACCCCACCGGCAAGTCCCTCTTCGTCTCCAGTGGGTCCAGCTACGTGGCCGATTTCAGCATCAACCCGGACGGGACGCTTGCCGCGCTGCCGACCGCGAATTCCAGCCCCGACCAGACCGGCGTCGTGGTCACGCCTGTCACGGCGAATGGGCAGTTCGCGTATGTCGTCGATCGCTACAACGCCGCCGGATTGTTTAAGCCGAGCATTCGCGTTTTCCGGGTCAATGCCGACGGATCACTCACCGACCTCGGCACGACGGTCACGTCGGATCTCGGATTCTTCGCCGTCGCCATGGACCCGCAGGGCCGATTCCTGTATGCAACGCACGAAAACTTCGGGGGGGAGGGGACGCCGTTCAGCGTTTCGATCTACACCATCGGGAAGAACGGCGCATTGACAGCGGTGGGCGCGGACGTGGCGGTCCAATCCGACGCCTTTTCGCTAACCACCGATCCGGCCGGCAAGTTCCTGTACGTCGCCAATCAGGGGAGCGGTACGATCTCTGAATACAGCGTCAACACCGACGGCTCTCTGACCGCGCTTTCGCCGGCAACCGTCGCGGCGACGGCTCCCTCCTGGGTGGCAACAAGCCCTGACGGCAAGTTCCTGTACGCGACAAACTTGAACGGCAATGGCGGCCCACGGGCCATCGTGACCCCGTTCCGGATCAACGCAAACGGTACGCTGACGCCGCTCTAACCTTGCAGAGTCCAAGGTTGGGAAAGGTGCTGTCCACAAGGAGAACGGACATGAGAACGCGTGGAAGGCGCACTTCGGAGTGTGCGTCTGGGCAGTTGAGGAGAGCGTGCGTGCTGCTTACGGTTC
>Ga0068855_100001886_pt1 | contig 26037 bp, 29 predicted proteins | sample KBSCornC52_FD_66592 | JGI IMG/M metagenome (GOLD analysis project Ga0068855, IMG submission 66592) | Corn rhizosphere microbial communities from Kellogg Biological Station, Michigan, USA - KBS Corn C5-2 | ecosystem: Host-associated > Plants > Roots > Rhizosphere > Soil ... | reverse complement strand
CTCGGCCTGCGGCCTGCGCGCGCAATGGTGGAGGCCGGCGCGGCCGGCAGAGCACCGACGCTATCACTCCGAAGAGTGATACGTATGACGCTCAGCTGGCGCGCCTTGAGCCCGACCAAAGCCGCGCCTCCGAAGGCGTGAGCGCCTGCCGATTCGCCCACGCGCACTGCTCGAGCCGAAGCTGCTTGCGAATGAGATTGTCTTCCTTCCGATCACGCATGACTGAGCCTCCTGCGTCGGCGTCGGGCCGAGCGCAGCCACCCAGGCGCAGGCTTCATGCCACGCCCCCGCTGTATCGAACTCTCAGAGGACTGGCGTGGCAGGATGCGTGCGCCTCTCGCGAAGCTCGGCCCGATGCCGACGCAGGAGGCGAGCGTTAGAACCGAAGGCATCGCAGTGCACGCCCGCCGGCGGGCGTGGTGACGTGCCATCGCGAGCATCGTCCGGTTAACTCTCGATCGTCACGCGACGCACCGCGACTACCTCCCCCAGCCGCGCGCAGCGGCGAAGCCGCGAGCACGGCTAAGGGGGAGGTCGGCGGCGCGCAGCGGCCGAAGGCCGCGAGCACCGACGGGTGCCAGCGCCTCGCTTCGTCGAACAGCGAGGGGGCAGTGGGGCTGCCCCCACCGTCCGGTGCTCCGCCCTGCGGGCGTCCGCGCCTCCTGCCTCCCCCAAATTCCGTGCTCGGCCTGCGGCCTGCGCGCGCAATGGTGGAGGCCGGCGCGGCCGGCAGAGCACCGGCGCTCTACTCTTGAGAGTGCCAACGGTACCGTGAACGTCGGCAGCTTCAACCCCGCCAATGTCGTGCAAACGAGCAACGTGGACGTGACACACGGCGATATCGGCACAGCCTCGGCGTTCAGGAGACCGGGGGGCGCGTTCGGCCGCGTTCAGCAAAGCGATTTCTTGCGAAGATTGAGCTGCCTCAGAGCCCTTGGTCAAAGGTGGACGTAGAGTTCGGCGAGCATCGGACGTCAATGCGGCACGCCACCTTTCCTGGAGGGCTCGACATGCCCAAGTCGATTTCGATCTCGCTGTTTGCTGCCGGAGTCCTGGGCGTAGCCCTCGTCGCATGTTCGTCGCACAGCGACGCCCACGGCGGAGTTGCCGGCGGCGGAGGCGGCGCACTCGCCGCCTCTGGCGCGAGTGGAAGCTTGGACCGTGCGAACGGCGGCGCGACGAGCGCCGGCGGATCCGCAGCGCAGAGTCTGGGCGGCAACTCAGGCTCGAGCGGTAGCAATGCGAGCGCGGGCGGGGCGAGTGGCACCACTGGAACGTCCGCCGGATCCGGCGGCGCGCTCGCTGTGTCTGGCGCTAGCGGCTCTTCGGCTGCCGGCGCAGGACCGGCGTCCTGCCCGGGCGCGAGCGTCAGCGAGTTCGAGCTCGTCTCGAGCTGGCTTCAGAACACTTCTGCTACGGGCGCTCTTCCGGCTTACGCCTACGCGAACATCAAGTCCAACTTTCCGGCGGGGATGGCGTTCGAGCGACTCGCGTGCAGCATTGCCATGAGCTGCGTCGAGTTTGCGCCAGCGGAGAGCGATTGGTTGCGGAAATGCGAAGCCGTGCTCACGTCCGCGATGGTCGCGGAAAGCTCGTACAACCCGAAGTCGGTGGTCGTGGATTCTTACGCGACGCGCACCGTGAGCAACGTGACCGCCAATGACCCGACCGTGGGCCTCTTGCAAATTCGCTTTAGCTCCACCGTGCACGACTACAATTACTATGGATCGCTGCCAAAAATGCAGGCTATTGGCTGCACTTGGCCTGCCGCGCTGGCGAACCAGGCCGACAGCAACAGCTGGTGGGCAAGCAACGGCGGAAGCGACTACCTATCGTTCATGCAAGATGTCTCGTGCAATATCGGGCTTGCTAGCTGGTACTATTTCTACAACGCGACGGGCAACGGCGGCTCGAGTGCGATCTACATTTCGGACTATTGCGCTGGGCATGGCGTGGCCGGCACGATGGTCACTGGGCTCTTGTCGCACCTCATGGGCGGCGGTTATCAGCGACCCGCGGACGCAAACAATGCGTATCCGTGGGGCATAGAATGTTGCGCCGGCGGTAGTCCCAACGATGTCACCTGCACGGGCTGCAGCGGGCGGTTTGCCGCGTTCATGGGCATCGGCACGGGCAGTGCCCGGCCGAACCCGGATCCGTTCCAGGAGCAGCTCGCTCCGGAAGTCAGCAAATACTGCAAGTAGCAGGCCGGCCGCATGGCGAGACGATGACCATCGCGAGCACTCGCGTCAGCTCACTGGGCGGGATGAGCGCGCGCGCCGTTTGCGAAGCCGGTCATTGGCCACGCCGATCGATGGGCCTCCCCGCATCGCGGCTCGCAAACCAGGTCGAACCGAGGTGTCGGGGCAGCATCGAGGCGTACAGCGCATCGCGGAGCGCGTTCGTCTCCCAAGTGACGGAGGAGTGACTCAGCTCCGTGCGCACGAATACGGCTTCCGCGTGCGACAAATCCCGGCGCGAGAGCTCGCCTTCGCGCCGCTCTTCGGCGACCAGCACGCCGCTCTGCTCGAGCGCCGCGCGCAAGCCGTGGTTGAGCGATTCGGTGGGAGCTCCCGCGGTGAAGTAGCTCACCAGCTTGTGGCGACTGGTCGCCGGATCGCCGCGCCGTGCCACGACCCACTCGCGGAACACTTCGCTCTCGGCGTAGAGCGCGTCGAACAAGAAAGTCTCGGAGATCTCCACGCCGCCCAGGCGAAGACTGCACGCCGCGGCGTGGTAACCCCCGGAATGCGCGGAAAGACACACGCGACCGAGCCGAGCGTGTGAGGGAAACCGCGAGTCGCCGAGCGTTGCTCGTCCGATTTGCGCAGCCGTCGCCAAAGAGCCGCCCAGTAAGCGCGCGAGCCCCCTCGGTGATGCGAGCCGCCCACACGACGAGTCGGCGGCGAGCAGGGCCAGCTGCGGCACGACCAGCACCGCGTTCTGTCGACTGTCGACGAGCTGCTCGCGCAGCGCATGGGCGGCGATTGCGCGCTCGGCGCTGCTGTTGTGACCGTGAAAGTGCACGACCACGGAGACCCCTTCTTCGGCCTGGAAGCGAAACCGTTGGGGAACGAACACGATCACGGTGTCATCGCCGTGGCCCACGCCAGCGAAGGGCGCCTGCGGCAGCCCGAGCACCAGTGTCGTGCCGAGCTCGTCGCGTGTCTGCACCTTGAGCCGAGCGCGACCAGGGGCCTGAGCGCTTTGGGCGGAGCCTTGCGCGTTGCGCGTACTCGTCAAAGAAAGGAACGGGAGCTGCGCCAGCGCAGCCAATACCGTACGGCGGTGCATGGTGCTTCTCGCATGCACCAAAACGCGCGGCCCGGCCAAGTTTGCGGCGAACGGTAGGGGCGCTCCGTGCGTGTGGCGCCGCCGGCCCTCGCGGCGGCTCTGATGAGCAGGCGGCTCTGATGAGCAGGCGGCTCTTGATGAGCAGCGGGGCCTCTTGATGAGCAGCGGTGGCTCTTGATGAGCGACTCGAGAAGACAGGGGGAGCCGACATTTGCGACAAATAAGCGAGATGCCCTGCTGGGAACATCCTTTGCTTGGCGCACTGGCAGGCAGTGAGCGTCAACCTCGCTTGCGGACCCGGCCGATGAAAGGACCGTAAACAATGAAATCCATCGCGAATCGCTGTTTGGTCGTGGCATGTGTTGGTGTTGGTCTCGGAACGTTTGGCTGCGGCAGCGCAGAAGGTGCGGGGGAGGCAACCGCCTCCTCGGTAGAATCCGAGCTGGTCACGAATGTTGGTGGGAACGCACTCATCGGCACGCTACCGAACGTGCTCGAGGGAGACGCGGATCTCTATACTCAGAACGGTCGCACCACGGGTTGGTCGCTCGCTGCGGGCCTACTGCGGATGGAGCCCAATAATGTGGCGGTCTACCAGGTCGACGTGGAGCTTCAGGAAGACTTCATCCCCGACCACACCCGGCTCCAATCCTTCGGCGAAGTCCGCGTCCAACTTACGCAAACGATGACGATGAGCGGCATTGACTGCGACTCTTTCTCTGGTTCGGGTGAGATCATCGGTCATCATTTCGACTTCCAGTCCGTCTACCGAGATCCTAATCCGGACACTACGCACAGCTGCGTCAGTGCGATTTCGATCAAACCCGATGGCAACGGTGTCGACAACACGGGCAACGCTCAAGCGTTCGTGTCGTTCAGGGCGGTGCCGACTCCCTGAGCGCGCCAACTAGGCTGGTGCGCTCAGCGTTGGCTCCGTACGAGCTCTTCGTCTCCGCCGTCACCGTGCACCTCGACGCTCGGCGATCCGGGCGGCCTCGTGCACGAGCTGGCGGAGAAAGCGAGCGCCTGGGTCTGCGTCGGTGCGCTGGTGCCAGATCAGGCGCGTGTGCCGTTTGCCGAGCGCGAGCGGCGGTTCGCACAAGCTGAGCTCGGCAGAGCGGGCTTGAGTCTCTGCTAGCCGGCGCGAAAGCGTCGCAACGTAGCCCGTGCGCTGAACGATTGCCGGAATGAGCGAAAAGTGCGGCACGGTCAGCGCCACCTTGCGCGCCAGCCGTCGCTTGGCGAGCAGGTGATCGATCGCATCGGCATCCGAATCGAGCACGCTGACCCGCACGTGTGACGCCTGCAGGTACTGCTTGAGCGAAAGCCGACGCGCCGGCGTTTGGTTCGTACTTTTCAGCATGCACACGAATTGGTCCTCGAAGAGCGCCTGTGACTGGCAACCGCTCGGGACGCGCGGGGGCATGCCCAGATGCAGATCGATGTCTCCGGCCAAGCCTCCGCCTTCCGCAAGACGGTCGAGCGTCAGGAAGCGCAGCCGCGCGCCCGGCGCGCGTTCGCGCAGCAGCTCGACGAGCTCCACGCCGAGAATGGTGATGCAGTAATCTGCACAGGCTAGCTTGAACTCGCGGCTGGTCGTCGTCGCGTCGAAGGCCTCGGGACCGCGGACGAGCTGCTCTAGCGAGCGCATGACGCGGTCGAGCTCGGGCTGGAGCTCGAGCGCTCGCGGCGTGGGAGATAGCCCGCGTGCGTTGCGCACGACCAGCGCATCCCCGAAGAGCTCACGCAGGCGGCCGAGCGCGTTGGAGACGGCCGACTGCGTGACGTGCAGGCGCTTGGCGGCACGAGTGGCGCTCTTTTCGAGCAGCACACCGTGCAAAACTTTCAGCAAATTCAGGTCTACGGTGCTGATATTCACCACGGTGATGGATACTAGCACGAAGTATCACTACTCACTCGGGCCGAGCCCGTTCAGAGTCAGGGGCATGCATCTCAACCACCTCGATCTGCAAGTGCGCGACGTTTCCGCGACCCGTCTCTTCTTCGAACGCTACTTTGGCTTCGAAACACAATCCAATCCGACCTCTCCAGCGCTCGTGATCATGACCGACGAATCCGGATTCGTGTTGGTTCTGCAGCGTTCGGCGACGGCGGAGCGCTACCCAGAGGGCTTCCACCTCGGCTTCCTGCTCAGCAACGAGGAGACCGTACGCGCTCTGCATGCGCGCGCGCGGGCCGACGGCATCCCGGTGAGCGAGGTGATCGTGAACGGGCGAGGCACGATGATCTATTTGACGGCGCCGGAGGGCTACTTCGTCGAGGTCAGCTGCCAAAAGCGCCAATTTCCGCGCGGTCGCGCGGCGTGAGCGGAACCGCACGCAGGCGCAGGCCGCTCATGATGATCGAGCGGGCCGGCTTTCGCTTCAGCCCAAGGCGTTACTGCCACATTTCCGGTGTGAACCCACTGTTTCACCTGAAACAACCAAGCCCGCGCGCGAGGGCTGCTTGGCAACGATTTGTGCTGATTGAAACCGAAGATCCGGCGCCCTCGGGGCTCTAATGGGATAGCGACTCGGAACTTGCTCGGGTCGTGGAGCGTTCTGGTAACCCATGGCCCTTCTGCAAAGACTTTTCGCGCCCTTGAGACCCTTGGATGAGCCGCGCCTGCTCAGTGCGGGTTGGAACCGGTACGCGCGCAGGTGGCGCCCAGCTCAGTGTGAAATCTTGCCTGGTGAACGAGTACAATACCTCGGTGACGAATGGACGGTGGAAGATCCGGCGCAGGCGGGCAGCTCGTACGGTTTGCCGGCGGACATCGTTCAGCATTTCGGCACATACCTGAGTCGGGAGCTCCTCGACCGCTATTTGCCCGCGCACGCCGAGCAAGGCTTGGAGATCGGTCCCGGTGGTGGCCGTTTGACCGCGCTGTTGGCGCCACGCACGGACCTGCTCCATCTCTGCGACGCGGCCGAGGCCATGCTGACTCGCCTGGCGCGGCGCTTCGCCGAACGGTCCAACTTACGCTTCTATCACGGCGACGGGATGACCCTGCCGGCGCTGCCCGCAGCGTCACTCGACTACGTGATCGCTTTCGACGTGTTCGTGCATTTCGAGCCGCGCCTGGTGTTCTGGTACTTGCGACAAATTGCGCAGCTGCTCAAACCCGGCGGAACCGGGATCATTCATTACGCCAACGTGCTGACCCCTGGCGGCTGGCAACAATTCACGCGGCATCTCGAGAGCAACGTCAAGCAGCGCACGTTCTTCGCCGCTTTCGGCACGATGTGCCCGGAGCTGATGACCCGCTTTCTGACGGGGCTCGAGCTCGAGATTATCTCGAGTGATGTCGGACTGATCCCGCGTGACGCGGTCGCCGTCTTCCGCAAACGCGGACGCACACCCGTCAGACTCATCCGCGACGACGCGACGCTATAAACGGGCCGATTGTAGGGCCCCCGGGGCCAAATTGCGGCGCTATCGAGAAAGACTGGCTCGGGGCCGCGAGGGTGTCAGACTCGCGGGCGCATGGCTCGTGCCGCCGTTACCGATCAGATCCGACTTCAAGCGCATCCCGATGGGCACTATCGATTTGCAGTGGTGTCGGACACGCACTCGCAGGCACACCCAGCGACCGCGCAGCGGTTGCGAGAGCTGGCACCTGATTCGATTTTGCATGGCGGCGACATCGGTGATCTTCAGGTGCTCGAGGAGCTCGCGCAGATTGCGCCGGTGTACGCCGTGCGCGGCAACATCGATCTGCACACGCCTGGCGTGCCAGATGTGCTGACGTTGGAGGTGATTGCGGGCAGCAGCATGCGGCTGCGCATTCTGCTCACGCACATCGCGGTGTACGGGCCCAGGTTGCGCGCGGAGGTGGCCAAGCGCGCGCTCGCGGCTCGCGTCGGCCTCGTGGTGTGTGGGCACTCACATGTGCCGTTCATGGGCCGCGATCGCGGCATCGGCATGTTCAATCCGGGCTCGGTTGGCCCGCGCCGCTTCGCGCTACCGATCGTGCTGGGCTGCATCGATCTCACGGCGACCTCAGTGCGCATGCGGCACATCGACTGCGAAACGGGCGCCGATTGGCTGCCGCCGGAAAGTCCGCGCGCGAAAGCCTGAGCACTGTCGGAGGGCGCGCGTGGCGCAGCGTCTTCACCACTTCGAGATCGTGTCAGGCACGTAGCGGTCGGTGGTGCACATCCACCTCACGCCCGGCGTGCTGCCGCTTCCGGGATGACGGCACTCGTAGAACTCATGCTTGTCACAGCCCCGCACTTCGACGATGTGGTGATACTCGTCGTCGTAGGCGTTGCTCTTGGCTTGTCTGTCCTGCCATAGCTTCAGGCGGCCTGGATCTGCGGCGATGTCCTGGGGAGGGTCTACCTTGCGGCGGACTTGCGACGGTTTTACATCGGTCCGTTCACGCGCCTCGACCCGATCGAGGGGGCAGGTGTTCTCACGCGAGAAGTCCTCGCGCGCGCCATCGGCGACGGACTGGCACCCGCACAAGCAGACGATCGCAATCAGCCCTCGCATCACCCGGCGACTATAGGCGAGAAGTGCCCAGCGACGCGAATTTGGCGAAACCGATGGGGATTTCGATACAGCTGGCGCAACTCGAGCGCGGCACACGTCGCGACTTGAGAGCGTGTCAACGCCCGACGCGCGGGTCGTGTAGGCTCGAGCAATGGAAACGAGCGATCTCGATCGCCAGCTCGACGAGCTGGTGGCAGAGGCGCCTTGGGCGCCGCTGCCGTCCTGGCCCGATGCGGCCTCGGCCGGCGACGCGCAGCTCGACGACGCGCTGCGGGCGCTTGGCGGGCCGGCGGTCATGGCGAATGCGGCGGTGACGCGCCTGCTGGCGGCCACGGGGACGGGCGCGACGCCAGCGCTCTCCGACGCGCTTTGGTCGATGCTCGAGGCGGCGACGCCGCGCAACGCGCCCTTCGCCGGGAGCCTCGCGTCGCTTCCAACCGCCGAGCTCCGAGCGCGCGCGCAAGTGCGGCTGAAGGAGTCTCAGCGACCGCGCTACCAACGCGCGGCCGCCGTGCAGCGCATCCTGGCGGTCCTCGAAGGCCTTCGCCCAGCGGATTTCGAGCAGCGCTGCTCCGATCGCATCGAGCGTCCAGAGAGCCCGGTGCTGCGCATGCTGCTCGCGCGATCGCTGCTCGGTGACCGCTGCTACGCACTGCCGGAATCCGAGGCGGCGCTCATGACGCGCGACGGCGGGCGCAAACGAGACCCGAGCGCGCGCGCCGATGCCGCTCATCTCAGCCGGCTCGCGGCGCACCTCCGCGCAGGCGATCCGCTCGTCGGCGTCGCGGCAGAGGCGGCGTGGGTCCTCGATCCGGCGACGGTCTACGAGCGCGTCCGCCATGTCGTTGCGAGCTCTGCGCCCGCAGGGCAGGAGCAGCTCGTGCGTGACATCTTCGGCACGTTCTTCGACGGCTTCGGATCGGGGCCGCTCTCGTTCGATGAGGAGCCAGGCTGGGCGGAGCTCTTCGCGCCCGTCGCCGGGCCAGGCAATGTCGTGCAGTCCCTCGCCTATGGTCACGTTTTGACGGCCTGCAAGACGAGCGTACCGCTACTGAGCGCGCTGCGATCCGTCGCGCCGATGGGGCTTACGGCGCTCTTCGCCGATCTGCTGGATGCCGTGCGCGCTCTCGACGATCCGGGAGCTGCGACGCCTCTCGAAGCACTAGCCCAAACTCTTCCGGCCTCCGCCGGAACGAAGTCACCGTTCTCGCGTGAGGGCGTCCTCCTCGTCGTGAAACGACTCCGCCGAAAGCGCGCGGGCACTCCGTCGCAGGCGTCGTTTGCCTTTACGAGCTCGGTTGGAACCGACGGCGGCCCGATCGTCGTCCTTCCGGCATCGCAGGCCGCTGCATGGGGCGGAGCGAGCGCGACCTACGGAACTCCGGACCACATTGCCGGCGCCTATGATGCGGCGGTGAGCGCCGCAGCCGATGCCGACTTCGTATCGCTCGACTGGGGTGGCGCGCTGGCCGTGGTGATCGGCGCTCCTCAGGTGTCGATCGCGCTCGTCAAGGATGGCCTCTGGCTCGTGGTCGGCGGATCCGAGCTCGACGTCGAACTCGCGGGTAAGGAGCGGCGCGGCCGCAAGAAGTGGAAACGACCGATCGAAATCGGCGACGGTGGGCTGATTGTGCTCGACGCCGCGATGACGGTCGCCCGCGCGCCGGAGGACGCACTCGCGCGCGTTGCGCTCGCGCCCGGCTTTTATGCGGTCGAAGCGCAAACCGCCAGCGTCGGAACGAGCACCGTCTCCGTTTTGCGCTTGAAAGGCCCGAAAGGCTGACCCATGCACGGATGCGCTATTCTGTACTCGATGCACCGCGCGCTCAGCTCACTTGCCCGGCGCAACGTGCCGCTCGTCCTCGGCTTTTTTCTGATCGGCTGTCGGAGCAACGAAACGATGGCACGGGAGAACTTCGCGCGCGCCTTCACCTGTCCGGAGGATCGGATCACGGTGACGCTACACAAGGAGCTTGCGGCCGTCGATCTCGCGGTCCGTCCAGCGATTCCTCCCAAAGAGATCGCAGCCGACCCCGGACGGCTCGCCCTCTGGAAAGAGGAAGCCGCGCACGGTGCGGCGGAATACGAGCGCGACGCCGTCGTCGAAGCGCGGGGCTGCGGGCACGCGGTCTTCTACATCTGCGGCGACTTGAGGGTGAGCGTCGGCGCCACGAGGAGCGAGTGCATGAACGCACCATTTCCGCCAACACCCGGTATGTCGGTCGCACCGTGACCCGCTGTTCGAGAAAAACACCCGGCTCCGCGAGCCGACATTCGAGAGATCGAGCAATCTTCGACGAAGCTCGGCTCATGTATGAGGCCCATGGCAGAAGACGACCTAAAAGCAATGCTCGTTGTCGGTAATTCGGTCACCGTGACGCTCCGCTTCCAACCGGGGACGGACTACTCCGGCGTGGTCGAAGAAGTGACGGAACGACAGTTCGAGCTCAGGGGCGAACTCCTCAATCCCGAAGCACATTTTAGCAACATCAGCGCCGACCCCGTCTTCAGAATGCACCGCTTCGACATAGCGGACATCGCTTCGATTCGCCTCGAGTGAGGTCAGCTTCCGACCGAACGTCGGACATTGGTTCGTTGCGAGACCGCTTTGGACCGCACAGCGGCGATTTTTCGTGGAAACTCGCCGGTTCGGTTCGTGACGCGCGGCGGCGGCTTCTGTGCCGGCGGAATGCTTGCTGGCAAGCCGCCCCGAGCCGGCCTTGCCGGCAAGCCGCCACAGTTCCGGTCCGTCCGACCCTTGCTTGCCGGCAACGCCTTCACTCGTCGTGCTGAGCGCGCGCGAGAAAAGGCGTGCGCTCGTACCAACCGCCTGGGAGGGCGCGCAACGATGAGCCGGCGCGACGCACGATTGGCAGGAAGTAGGCCTCATACTCCGGGGAGATCGTGCACGAGAGGTGGCTCTCGATGCCGTCGGGCGCGTACAGCAGCTTCTCGTAGTGAACCCCCTCGGCATCGCGCTTTACCGTTTCGGTCGACTTCATTTCGGGATGATCGAGGTACGCGGGGTCGGGCTTGCCCGGCGCTGGGCCGTCGTACCAGAAGCCGCCGTGTGCGCAGTCGAGGACCTTCCGCTTCGCGCCCGCGTCAGTCGGGAGTTCGTAGAAGAACCAACGACCATCGCCGTTCGTGGACTGACTCGTTACCGTGACGAAGAGTGGGATGTCGATCGACGTGGAAAAGCGTGCTGCGTACAGGCTCGCGTACGCGATCACTCTCGGCGCGCCGGGGGCAGGCTCGACTTTGCTCAGCTCCTCTGCCGCACCGAGCGGCGGCTCGGCCGACGGCGCTTCCTCCGGCTGGTCAGGATCGTCGGAGAACTCAGCGCGGCACTCACAGCGAAAACGCGGTTGCCCAGCCGGTGGCCCGGAGTCCGGTGCATTGACCGCCCGGCGCGATTGAACATCGCCTTCATCGACGATGCGCCAAGCGTCCCCGTCCCGACGAATCAAGAGGTAGGCGCGCACGGTGCGGACGTGCCCGGCTGCCCCGGAAGTCTTCTCGAAGCTTGCCTCCCGATCCAGATTCACACGCTCGGTCCAGCTCAGCTTCGCAATCTTCTGCGAGAAGCCCGGCGACTTACGCCAAGCCTCGATTTTGCGAGCGACCGCCCGCTCGCGCGAAAGCGTGCGCCCGTAAAGCCCGACGTGCTTCGCGTACAGCTCGCTGAGCAGCTGCTCGTTTCCATCGCTGGTGGCGCGGTTCCAGCGCTCGACGAGCAACTCGAACTCGTTCAACGGCGCCTGCCCGACGGGTGCGGGCGCGGACGCCACGACGCTGGCGACCGTTCGAGCCGAAGCCGCCGAGCTCGCCGCGCGTACGGCTTGCGGTGGAGGTGGCAGCTCCTTACGGCACGCGACCGTCGTAACAACCGCGAGCGCGGCGGAAGCAATGACGGGCGCGCGGCGCTCGGACGGATTCATGGTGTCATCATAAGCTGAACGCGGCGATGAGGTCCTATCGAGTCGAGCTCCGAACTTCCGCCGGCGGAGCCGTTCCTGGCCGCCGAAGGCTGCGCCGCCACACGCACGCTTTCCGTGACCATCAACTCTAATCCACAACACACAAACTGGCGAACAGCCCCGGCTGGCGCACGCGTCCCGAATCTTCGATCCCGGGTCGCGCGAGGTCGGTCGATCCACGCGGCATCAGTCCGTCGGGCGCCCTGCGCGTCTAGCTGACGGGCGTCGCCCTATCATGGCGATTTCCGCCGCCGTGAACCAATCGACAGCGGGTTGTGCCGCATGAACTTGTCGTCACTTTAAGGGGTGAGTCGAGATCGATCTTGCCCGATCCGCGAGCGTCTACCTCGTTGCGACGCCAATCCGCACGGTGGCCGAGGGGAAGGTCGATGTTGGTGCACACCGAGCCAGTCAACTTCGGCCGCGGACGTGTCGTCTGAGCTTCATGTCTGCGCGACGGACAACAACATGTTCTATCACGCCATCCGTCACGCGAACGGCTCCTGGACGACACTAAACCCCGTGGGGCTTCCGACGGGCACGCCGCCGGTCGACGTGGATTGCGCGGGCATCAACGGCGAGCTCCACTATGCAGTCACGACGAGCAACGACAACATCGTCGCACACCGCATCCGACACGCTGACGGCACCTGGACCAACTTTTTTCAGGTACCGGGCGCGCCCTTGGGTTTCCGCCTGAGCGTGAGCAACGTCGGCGGCGAGCTGCAGATCGCAGTGCTCAGTGGTGTTGATTTCAACATCTATCACTCGATCCGCCATGCCAATGGCGCTTGGGAGGGATTTGGCTCCATCGGCGGCTCGTTCTTCGACGTGGCGAGCGCTTCAGTGGCCGGAGAGTTGCAACTCGTGGGGTTGGATTTCAACAACACGATCTTCCACCGCATCCGCCATGCAGACGGGTCTTGGACGGGATTCGGCAACGTAAATGGCGCCGTCACGGGCAGCGGCGGAACGATTCAGGCGTTGACGGTCTCCGGGGGTACCTCGACCTGGTGAGCACCCAGGGCTGGCATTCGATCGGGCGGTGTCGACTCCCACGTCGGCACCGCTGAATTTAGACGACGGCGCGCCGTGAGTGCGAGAGGTTGCTCCTCAGCCGGGTGCGCCGTACGTGTCGGCCGCGCTTTTCGTGCGGTCGCTTTGCGGGTGGCATTCTTCGCGCGGAAGTGTCGTGCACGCTCGGTGTTACTGCCTACGAGTGGCTCGAGACGAGTACTCATGGTCGCGCAAATTGGACGTCTGAGACGCCGAGACGTCGTTGCATGCTGTGCGACACGGCGAGCATGACCCTGGATGGGTTCAGCCCGGGCGGCATCTGTTCGCCATCGACGATGATCAAGGGCACGCCGCGCCGACCCGTGAGCTGTGCGATTTGGTCCCACGCACCAGGTTTCGCATCGGCGTCGATTTCTTGATACCTGAGACCATTCGCGCTCAAAAACTGCTTTGCTTTACGGCAGACATCGCACCAGCTCGCCGAGTACATGACAATCGGCGTGGCGCTCAGCGCGGCCTGGACCTCCGCTGGTGTGGGTGGCGACCGACCCGGCGGGACCGAGCGTTCGGGCGCGGCCGACGCAGCGAGAGTGGCTTCCCTCGTGACGAGCGGCGGATCCGCGGCCAGCGGGACCGCTTCGCTGAGCGGGATGGGAATCCCAGCGGGGCTAGGCTCAGAGGAGTCGAGCGGCGTGACCGCGGGATCGAACGGCGTTTGCGGCGGCCTGTGGAGACTGCTCGGCGACGCGCCGTGATCACTCGACGGTTCTCGGGCAATGGCTGGGTGAGCCAAGCTCGTCACGGCTCGGTAGGCGAGCGCGCCCGCCGAGACCAGCAGAGTAGCGGCCACGATTCCCAGCAGCACGCGGGTCGGATACTGGCGCGGCCGCGGCATGCTCGCGCTGCGACAGAGCGCGCACTGGCCGTCCGGTCCCACCGCGAGAGCGTGCCTCGTGCAGCGCCGTCCCGGTCCTCTCGATGGAGGCGATGCTGACACCATCGCCCGAGTGTACAACGAGCGCCGCGTCGGCGCTGCGCTAGCGAATCGGCGCAAAGAAAGTGCTGCATTGCCGAATGGCCTCGGTTCGGAGATTGACCGAGCTAACCCATTGGCCGAGCAGTACGTGACGCAGCGCTCGCCCTAGGTCCTACGGAGAGCCTCGCCGCTTGCGCGCCGCTTGCGCCCGCGCCGCGCGCCCACGAGCAACCCCCCAACCAGCCACCACGCGCTGTCACGTGGCGCTGCCCCCACGCGACAGCCACAGCCATTGCTCGCAGACGAGCCGGTCTTGTTTGCCGTGCCCGCCGCTCCACTGAGCCCGCTCCCAGGAGCCGCGGCCGCGCCGCCACTGCTCGTTCTCCCGCTGGCGCCTGTGACAGCGCCGGACCCAGACGCGCCGCCCATCGCCGCGCCGCCATCCGGCAAATTGAGCGGAGGCGGCCCGCTCATGCCGGGCATGAAGCTGCCGAACTGATCGTTCGGATCTTTATCAGCGCCTTGCCCAATGGCGCCGATGTTGTTGTTCGCATCGAGCGTCGGGTCGCCCGCACCAATGAGCGGACTACCGGCGTTTGGCGTGTACAAGTCGCGATAGTGCGCGAGCATCGTCGACACTTTGACGGTGCCGGATTCGATGTCGGAGTTGGCGAAGGGGAATGCGGTGGGCATGGGGCCTTTGAAGGCGGGGGCTCCGTGCACGTCGTGCAGAGCGAAGCCCGCGCTGCCCTTCATGAGCGGCGTTTTGTCGTCGGGCTCGACTTGCAGGCTGTAATCGGGCACGCCGGGCGAATCCGGATTGTAGAACAAGTTGTAGTCCGCAAAATGCATGCGCGCGTCGCCGGGCGGCGGATCGGTGTCGTATTGGGTTTCGTCGTCGGTGCTGCTGACCGCCGCCATGCTCGATGGGATCAGAAAATTGGTGATTGCGTTGCTGCTGACGCGCTCGATCAGTCGTCCCTTGCCCGCGTGAATAGCGGGCGCGTTCAACTTGCTGATCATGCCCCCGCCGTCGAAGGTGTTGTTGTAGATGTTCAGGTGCTTCGTGAAATACACCGCATCGACGCCGGCTTCACGGTTCGGGTCGGGCGTTTCGTAGTTGACGAAGAGGTTGTGGTGCAGGTTGCAATCATGCGGGCCCTTGACCCAGGCATGGCCGTTCATCTCCGCGATCAGGTTGTAGCGCACTTCACCCTGGCACTCGCGCAGCACCCACTCGCCACCGCGCAGCACGTTATGCTCCACGATCAGATCTGGCGTGTCGGAGTCGCTGCCGACAACGATGTTCTCGACGTCCGGCGAGGTGAGCTGATATTGCGGGTTGATGAAGTTGCCGACCACCTTCACGTGGTCGCCGCGCACGCGAATGACGCCGCGGTGGCCGATGACCAGATTGCTGAACTGGTCACCGTAGCCCCCAATCAGCCAATTGGTGACGCCGTCGAAGTGGGCTGCGTCGCGGTAGATGCGGTTGCCTTGAAAGACCTTGCTTGCAGTACTCGATCCATCCGCGAAAAATGCCGGATCGTAGTGCGAGCCCACGAGCTCGTCTTCGATGTAAGCGATGCCGTTGTCTTTGAGCAGGTTGTCGTTGAAGGTGACGGTGGCCTGCCCGTCTGCGTGCAGCTTGATCGAGCCGCAAGCATCGAACACCGAGCCCGTGATCGAAACGTCCGCGCTGCCTTGCGCGGTGAGCTCGAGCGCGGGTGCGGTCTCCACATTGCCGCCCATGCCTTGAAATACGCAGTTCTGGATCTTGACGTGCCCCGTCAGCCCCTTGCCAATGATCGCGTGCCCGTTGCCGGCGATGATGCACGGCGCGTCCACCGTGCCCTTGCCGTCGAGCGTGTCGGCCCCGTTCAGCACCAAGTCTTGAGTGAGCGTGTAAGTGACGCCCGGCTCAATCGTCACCGAAGCCGCGTGGGCCATCGAGGAGATGAGCAGCGTGAAAGACGCAGAAACGCAGAGCGCGCTACACTTCATGATCAGGGTGAACTCCCGCTCATTCAATTGGTCTCACGCGCCGCGCTGATTCGCAAGTCGACGATTTTCGTTCACGCGCGATCGTAAACAACCGGCCTGATTGATTGATGGTCACGCGTCGCGCCGAATTGCGGCGCAGCCTTCGGCGGCGCGCCGCGACCGCACGCGCGGGAACGCAGCGCGCGGCAAAGCCTCAGATGTGCGCGGCCGGCGTCGCTGCGAGCCGTACGCCGCGCTCGCGCCGGCGTCGATACCCGTCGTCTACCAGTGCAGCGGCCGTCGCGCCCAGCACCACGCTCGCCACGTCCGACCAGAGAAAGGTATCACCCAAGAGCAGCTTGCCGCACGTCGTCGCCCGAATTGCGACCAACCATGAGGCCTTGCAAAGCTGGCTCAGCTCGATGCTCACCGTGGTCGCCGCCGCCCAGCGCCACACGCGCCACGCCGGTGCCGCCGCCCACCAGCAGCCGTACAGCACGAAGAACAGCGCGCCCCAAAGAAAGTCGCCCACGTAAAGCAAGCAGAATGCGGGCATCCGAGGCCCGCGCGACCCGAGTCCCGCGGCGATGAGCAGGACCAGCCACAACACGCAAGCAACGCGCGGCCGAACTGAAGAGGACATGCGCCCAATCCACCACGCTTACACCGTTAGAAGCGTGGAGAGACGGTGGATTTTCGATGCAGCGGCACGCCGCTCGCCCAGTGCTCGAAATAGATCCCAACGACGGAGCGGACGCCGCGCATTCCACACGAATAGTTCAAACAGCACACGGCCTCACGACGAATGCGCGCTAGTTCGGTGCGTATTTCGCTCGGCGATCGCGCCAAGGACCTTTGGTCGTCACCCACACCGCGGGGCCGCCGCTGATTGAGTCTGCTACGGGTTCAGCGCGCAACTGCCCGACACATCGTCGACCAGCAGCTCTTGAAATGTCCCATCATGGTCGAGCTCGATCCGCACGGAAAGCGCCCCGGCCGAAGGCGCGGCAGTCGTAGCGGCCAATACCCCAAACCAATCGCTCGCCGCTACGGTCTGGAACGGTTTCGTTCCGAGCAATGCCTTGTTGGCTGGGTCGAGGATTTGAAGCTGACCTGTCACGGCGGTGAGCGGCTTGATGTAGGCGATAATGACGCACTCACCCGTGTTCGACGGCACCGTGAAATTGCGGGACAGGATTTGATAGCCGGACGCGCCCCGCCGATCATACTGACTGCCGACGTGGGTGGATGACCGCGCATCGGAGCGCGACGACACGTAGCCGATGCCCGAGCGTGTCGAACTGTAGAAGCCCCAAGTGCCCGGGTTCTCGAAATCGTCCGATAGGCTGATTGCACCGGAGCCAGCGGAGCCCCCAGCGCTAGCCGCACTCAGGCTGGCTCCCTCGACTTCGCCAGCGCCCACGGCCGTCGCGGCGCTGCACGCCGCCAGCACTCCGAGCTGTGCAAACGCAAGGCCCTTCAAGATGAATTGGTAACGGCCGCTCATCCGACACCCCGCTTTGGTTCGATGCGACTACCGAGATCCGCCGAGAAAATCACCACACCGAGCGTAACATGCCCGCAGACGTTGAGCGAATCGCAGGTCGTTCACGCCCGTAGCGATGCGGGGGGACGCTCTCGAGGACGATTTTTCGTAACGTTCGCGGTCTTCCGCGCACGTCGGGTGGAGGTAACCACATGACGGTCACGAACGCCCAATCGGGCACCACGGTTTTCGAGATTGCGTCTGGAATTTATCGAATCAGCACGCCCGTGCCGGCGATCCCCGGCGGGTTCACCTTCAATCAGGTGTTGCTCGACGACGATGAGCCGCTCTTGTTTCACACCGGGCCGCGGCAGCTCTTTCCATTCGTGAATGAGGCCGTGGCGCACGTGCTCGGTGACGTGAGCCGGCTCCGCTACGTCGGTTTTTCGCACTTCGAATCGGACGAGTGCGGCGCGCTCAATGACTGGTTGGCCGTCGCCGCACGCGCCGAGGCCGTGTGCAGCACCACCGCCGCACTGGTGTCCGTGAATGATTTTGCCGTTCGCCCGCCGCGCCCGCTAGCCGATGGGCAAGAGCTGTCGCTCGGCAAAAAAAGCGTGCGTTGGCTGGACGCGCCGCACCTGCCGCACAATTGGGAGTGTGGCTATTTATTCGAGAAGACGACCCGGACGCTATTGTGCGGGGACCTGTTCACACAAGGCGGCAGTGAGCACCCGCCGCTCACCGAGAGCGACATTCTGGGCCCTTCCGAAGCGCTGCGGCAGCAGTTGCCCAGCAGCGTCGCAATCGACAAAAGCGCGCGTCAGCTACTCGAGAAGCTGGCCGCGACCGAGCCGACCACCTTGGCGGTCATGCACGGCAGTTCCTTTCGCGGCGATGGTCGCGCGCTGCTGCTCGCGCTCGCCGACGCGCTTGGCGTGTGAGCGCGCTCGGCGGGGGGCGGCCAATTCCGTTACCGTGAGCGGCCCGACGTGGCGGCGCTTTGCTGGATCTGCCGGGTCCGCCGCGTTTGCCGCACTGGGCGCTGAGGCCGAGCCTCGCGCGTCTGCGGCTCGGCCGGGTTTCGTCAGCGGGCATGCTACGCTGCCCAGCGCGATGGTCGAAAATGCGGCGGATGGCGAGCTCGTGCGCCGCATCGCACAAAGCGAGTCCGCGCCGGACGCCGAAGCCGAGCTTTGCCGTCGCTTTGCACCGCGCATTCGGCTGTACGGATTGCGCCACCTCAAGACCGAGGATAACGCCGCGGATCTTGCGCAAAGCGTGCTGCTGGTCGTGCTCGAGGCGGCGCGTGCCGGGCGCATCCGGGAGCTCGAGCACGTGGAGCGCTTCGTGCTCGGTGCGTGTCGCAATCTGGCCCAGCGCATCCGCCAGCGCGAAGTCCGCGTCGTGCCGACCGCGCCTGAGGCGCTCGATTTGGGCGCCTACCTCCCGGATTTCGAGCGTGTGAGCCTAGCTGAGCTCGGGCGTTGCTTGACCAAGCTCGATCAGCGCTCGCGCGCGGTCGTGCTGCTGTCATTCCAAGCCGAGCGCAGCGCCGATGAGATAGCAGAGCAGCTCGAACTCAGTCCCGGGAACGTGCGCGTCTTGCGCCACCGCGCCCTCCTCCAGCTGCGCCAATGCCTCAGCCATTCCAAGGGAGCGCGCCCATGACGTGCGCGACGCCGGTCTCGTCGGAAGAGCTCGTTCGGTACTGGGCTCGTGATCTTCCGTCGGACGAGGTCGATCGGCTGGACGAGCATTTGCTCGGCTGCGCCACGTGCAGCGCCGAATCCGCGCGCGTGGCCGCCCTGGTCGGCGCGCTGGCGGCGTTCATTCCGCCAGTCGTGACCCGTGAGGCGCTGCGCGAGCTAGAGGCACGCGGGTTGCGGTTGGAAGAACACGCATTTTTGCCGGCGCAACGAAAAAGAGCCGTATTTCGCCGCGAAATCGACGTGCTCGTGCATCGCTTGACCGGGCTCGACCTCGCGCAAGCCCAAGCGGTCTCCGTCATCGTGCGCGCCGAGCACACCGGGCACGTGCTGCTCGAAGTGCAGCACGTGCCCTTCGACGCGAGTGGCGTATTGATCGCCTGCCAGCGTCATTTCCGAGACGGCCCGCACGACATCGCCTTCGAGGTTCGCGTGTCGCGCGCGGCGGGCGCCGACGAGACCGCGCTGTACCTCATCCCTCACTCGTTCGAATGAACCGGACGGTCACCGGCTCAAGCAAAAGGTTTGACGATCATCAGGAACGCCTGGGCGAGGATCGCTACGGGCGCAACGTACATGTGAATCGTAGCCCGGCGATCGCTCAGGGTAGCGCGCAGGAGCGCTGAAGGCTCGCTCTCCGCGCTCTCACGCGCGGCCGTCAGTACGCGCTTCACCCACGGCGCCCGAAAGCGCACGTTCAAAAAGATCATCAGCGCAAACAGGCAATACGAGATCACGAGCCAGGGCGCGACGAAGCTCCAGCCACCCGCCCACACCGTCAGTAGCCCCATCACTAGGCCGAGCAAGTACATGGCCGGCGCTGCCTTGAGCAGCGGCGCCGCCAGCGAAAAGCCAGCTCGGATGAGCGGGACCTGGTTCGAGCGCGCGATCCGGTAGAGGAGCAGCTCCGTGCCGAGTGAAAGTCCGACACCGAACAGAATGGCGACCACGTGAGCTACTTTGAAAAACAGCCAAATCGACATGAGTGTGAGTCCTTTCGCATGCGTCGTGACCAGGCGCGGCTTACCGTGGCTCGCGCCGGTCAGTATCGGCCGCTCTGCAATTGCTCGAGAATGCGCGTGCGCGGTGCGCCGGCGGCGCTCGTGCGCGCTAGGCCCGGCGAAAGCGCGACCTCTGCCCAGACCCGTCGCATGATCGCGACGAACGCCTCGGCCTCGGCCGCTTCATCGAAATCGAGCTCGACCAGGATGGACTTGGGATCTCCCGCGGGGCGGAGGACGCGGTACTGGCGGACGCCGGCCTTCTGCCGCTGCGCGGGATCGCGCTCGAAGGCGGCCTGCCAGGTGTCGTAGTCGCGAATGGCGTGCTCGATGTGCAAGGTGACCATGTAATGAATCCTTTCCGCGCGACGCGGCGATGGAAGCAAGATGAGACTTGCGTAGACGCGGGGCAAGCCGAAGAATGGCAAGCCATGGTTGCAAATATGCAAGCCGCCATCGAGGGGCGCTGGGACGACGTGCGGCTGTTTCTGGCGCTCTACCGCCGGCAGACGTTGGCCGCGGCGGCGGCGCAAGTCGGGCTGGATGCATCCACACTCAGTCGCCGTTTGGTCGCGCTGGAGGAAGCGCTCGGCAGCGCGCTGTTCGATCGCACGCGCGACGGCCTGGCGCCCACGGAGGCGGCCGAGCTGCTCGTGCCTGCGGCCGAGGAAATGGCCGCCGCGCATGCGCGCTTCGCGCGTCAAGCGTCCGGCTTCGAGCGCGTCACGGAGGGAACGGTGCGCATCAGCGTGCCACCCGGGATCGCCGAGTCCTTCATTGCGCCGGCGTTGCTGCGCTTGCGGGCGAAGCACCCGGGCTTGCGGATCGCGCTCGATGCTTCGATCGGCTTCGTCGATCTGACGCGGCGCGAAGCGGATCTAGCCGTGCGCTCGCGTCGACCGCAAACCGGTGATTTGATTTCGGTCAAGCTGAGTCAGCAGAAGTGGTTGCCGTTGCTCGGTCGAGCCCAAGCCAAGAAGCACGGAACGGTGCGCAGGTGGGCCGACCTAACCTGGATTGGCTGGGGTGATGATCTGGCGAGTTTTCCGCCGCAGCGCTGGCTCGAAAAACACGTGCCGCGAGCATGCATCGCGCTCAGCACCAGCCACTTCAGCGCGCAGGTGGTCGCGGTCGAAGCCGGGCTAGGCGCGGCGCTCCTGCCGCAGCGTTACTTGCAGCAAAAGACGCTCGCTCGCGTGCGCTACAGCCCAGAGCTCGAGGTGAGCATTCAGGAAATTCCCAGCACAGAGCCTTGGCTAGTCGGTCACCGCGCGCTGCGCGGCGTGCCGCGCGTGGCGGCAGTGTGGGATTTCTTGGTCGAAGAATTCGCGCGTCTCGAGCGCGACGAGCGCCGAGCGGCGCCGAACCGCAGTCCCTAATGCAACGCACGGCGCGCAGTGAGGAAGGCCGGTCCCGAGTATGGAGGAAGAAGCGGAGTGCATCAGGCGCACGAGCATCAGGCCAGGCGTCTTTTCAGCCTAAGGTCCAGCTGCTACTCGAGCTCCTCCGCCTCACGCGTGCGGGCTAGAGGGTGATTGCCGGGAGCAGCATGCGGCTGCGCATTCTTCGCGCGCCGCCCGCGCAGTTTTGGCTATTCTGCGCGGGCCCCTTGGTCGCCGAGCGTTGCGGATCAGCAGCCGCCGAAACAGGAGATCACGTTGTTCGCGGCTTGCGCCGCGGGACTGCTCTGGGCATAGCCGGTGATTTGGTAGCAGCTTTGGCCGTTTAGACAGTTCTCCTGCGGGAACTTGCACGAGTTTGCGAACGTGCAGGAGACAATCGTCGAGCAGCCCGCTACGGCGTTGCACGCTGCGACCTGATTGCTGCAACTGCTGCATTTTCCCGGCTGACACTGGCACACGTTGAACGGCGGTGGCGCCTGGCAGATATTCGAGCTGCAGATCCCACTCACGCAATCGGCCCCCACGTTACACGTGGCGCCGTTTGCACAATGGGAGCAGAACAACCCGCCGCAGTCGACGCCCGTCTCTCTGCCGTTCTTCACTCCGTCGCTACAGGTGCCCTGATTCGGCAGCACGATGCCGTGCAGATCAGGCGGCGCGACGGCGTTCCTGCAGCCCGACGCCCAATTGTCGAGCAACAGGTTGATGTCGGCGAAGTTGACCCAACCGTCCCGGCTGAGGTCGGCGCGCATTGCGATCTGGAGCGGGGGCACTGCGCGCTGCGTCCAAACATCACGCTGGGTCACGATGTTCAGGTCGGCTTGATCGACGCAGCCGCTATCGTCAACGTCACCCGCGCGCGCGTGATCCGTGCCGTAGACAACGGGCACGGCAGGCCGGACGTAGGTCGTGAACTTCGAGAATCGGCTCGAGGTGCCTAGAGTCTGGAAGAAGGCGAGCTCGCTCGGCAAAATACTGGTGTTGGTCGGCGCCGCAGCCGCCAAGGTAGACGAGCTCTTGGCAGAGATGAGGCTGAAACCGGAGCCGCTCCCGGATTCCGAGCCGACGCTCGCGGTGCTCGCGAAGGCAGCAAACCGCTGTGCTTGAGCGTCGAGGATGGCGAAATGAACGTCGACGTCCCAGATCAGCCCGACCGGAAATGCGTCGCTCGGCGTGAGCGCTCCGGTGACCGCGTTGTCGATCAGTGCGTTCAGGCGGGTGGCTCGCCGGATCACTTTGGACTGCCAGCTATCGAGCGTCATTCCCCAATCCGCCACTTGGAATAGCGCCGGATTCAGGAATGGATCGTCGAACGGGTCAGAAGTGATGCCCTGACAAGCATGCAACGCTGCCGTCGCGTTCTCTCCACCGTCGGATTCCAGAATGATGCGTTGGAGAGCGGGCAGCCCGCGCAGGATCTCCAGCGCATCACACAGGCTTCCGGCTAGTGGGGTGTTCGGGCCGGTCACCGGCCGCTGCCCTTCACGCATGCTCTCGATGTCGGCCTGCAAATTCAAGTAGTCGCTGGGCGAGGCGAGCGGAGCGGTTCGCGCGAACACGCAGAAACCGTTCGCGTCGATATTGCTGCAATTGCTGGCGGTGGGCCAGACCTTCAGTAGCCCTGTTTGGGTTGCGCTATTTCTGAATGTCCACACCGAGTACGAACGGCTGAAGAGCGACGAGCTGACGCTGTCCAAAGTGACCCAGGCCAGCGCGGCGTTGATCGCGTCATCCCACTTGGTCAGGGCGGTACCGGGCTCGGTCATGCTGCCCGTTTGATCGAGAATGATCATGACGTGCTCGTCGGGCTCTGCCGCAGGTTCGGGCACGTTGTTCAGGATCTGCGAGCGTGTGATGCGCGTTCCCACCGACCACTGCTGGTTGACCGCGTTGGCGGGGCAGGCATTTTCTTGGCAGCTCGTGTACGCGAGACAGCGATCCGCAGTGCCCGCGTTGCGCTCGACGAAATTCGGCTGAGGAATCGGTCCGCCCGTATGGATACCCTCGACGAAACCTTCATCGAGATTGATGATCGGTGCGCCGCTGTCGCCCGGGAAAGCGTCAATGGTGTGATAGAAGAAGCCAGTATTGAGATTGTTTCGGACCTGTCCGTTGAAGCTCGCGGTCATTGGTAAGCCGAGCCCGTGGCCGATGATACCAAGCGGCGTCGCGGCCGTTGCTTCAGCGGGGGGACCGGCCGAAACTTTGCCGGTTCTTCTGAGCCTCAACGGGCGATGCCCCGTGACCGAAGGCGTGACCTGAAAGAGCGCGTAATCGACTTGGCTCGGAGAGGGCTGGAATTCGCGTTGGATGATGCTTTGACAGCGATAGAAGTTGCGCTGGCGCGGCAGCGAGGCCGGCGTGTTGCCGAGCTCATCGACACTGAAGCCGAACAGGACGCCTTGGCCGAGATTGGGATCGCCGCAATCTGCCGCCTGAATACAATGGGCGGCAGTGATGAAGCGATCATTACCGACGTAAAACGCCGTGCAGTCTTCGGTCTGCATCGCATTTTCGTTCGCGAAACGCTGATCGGCACAGAGCGGGCCCGCGGTTGGATCGAAGCCACCGGGCAGCACGAACTTGCTCAGAAAGGGTTGATAATTGCAGTCAGCGACGGTGTCCGCTCCCGGGCAGATGACGTTCACATCTCCCAGCAGGGCAACGGAATCAGCCCAGAGCGCGGCGCGCTGATCGGGATGCTGTCGAACGTTGCTGCGGTCATCGAGGCCGAAGATAATCGGCTGGCTCGCACTCGTGACGCTCGGCTCCTCTTTGCCCGCGCTGCACGCCACGAGCCACGTCAACGATACCGCTGATGCTAACCACAACCCACGAGAAAGCATTCGCATACCCTCACCTCCACCTGATACAACGGATGGACGACGCGGCTCGATTTGTCAAGCGACCAATGCACAGTCGACTTGCGCGCTCGTCATCTGACTAACTCGCTCGTCGTCTCGGTAGCGCGAAATCCGACTGCCACGTTGATGTAAAATGCATTTCGGAACTTTGGCGCGCGGGGAATGTCTGGATCACGTGGCAAGTCACCTAAACCCAAGCGCCAATCATCGGACGGCGATGCACGGGCGAAGGGTCGGCCTTGCAAACCGCGGGCTTGTCATTCTTGGCTGCGTCGCGCTGGGCTGTTCGGCACCCCCGCGATCGCGCGGCCCTTCACTGGCGGAAACCGCCCCTCGATCGGAGACCGCAGCTCCGTCGGAAAGCGACCATCCGTCGAAGAGCGCACCCGCGTCGGAAAGCGCGACGCTTTCGGGGCCGACTGAAACAAACGCCGAGCCTGCGTCGCACGGCGTTGGCTGCGGCAGTGATGCGGGCGTGCGCGCGTGGCTCGGCTCGAACTCCGCGCCCGAAGCCGGCTGGTGGAAGCCCTTCTCGCTTCGCCACCGTTTACGGACCAAACCCGTAACGCGGGGCGGTTGGGCACCGATCGCCGATCTCCAAATCTTCGGCGTGGCCGCTGCTTCGAATGTCCTTCGCGTGCAGCAAAGCTGGACGATGGGCGAATACAAACTCTGTTACCGCGAGGCGCTCTACAAACAGCTCGCTCTGCCAGGGGCTGCGGGCGCTCCGCCGCTTCAGGGCGACTGGGTCGCGCGCTTCACTCAGCATGCCGATCGTATCTGCGCGGTGGAGGTGGTCGAGACCTCACTTCCCAGTGAGGTGTCGGATTGTTTGCGAAACAGCGCACTGCAAAAAACGCATGCGGGACCGGAAGAGGGACAATTCGAAATCGTGCTGGTGTTTCGCGCGCCGTACACGTTGCCGCCCGCGAATGGCAGGCACGGAGGGAGTGCGTCGAGCCCGTGACCGTTAGGGCCCGCGAATGGCTAAGCGCGGGCCCTTAGCATTTGATTGATGGTCAAGCGTTACGGCGCGCCGCGGCTCAGCCTTCGGCGTCGAGTTGCGGGGAGAGGAAGAGGGAGAGTTCACCACCGAGCCGCAGAGATCACGGAGATCACAGAGCTGATTCGGGGGTTGGTGCGGAACTTGGCGGCGGCGGGACAGCGCAGCGACGTTTTCGCAGGCACGTGGCACATCTGCGCGGTGATTTGCACTCAGCGCGAATGGCCGTACCCCGACACTTTCTCGCCTTCTCGCCTTCTCGCCTTCTCGCCTTCTCGCCGCTGCCCGGCGCGCCTTGCTCAACCCCAAGAATCTCATCGGTGTGCGCGTCTTTCTTGGGCCATCCGCGTCTGCCTGAGCGCTCCGCGTCCTCCGTGATCTTTGCGGCTCGGTGGTGAATCCGGGAGCCGTCATTCGCGCTTCGTTTCAGGCGCACTTTCGGTGTTCGAGGTCGCACTTGGGGAGTACGTTGGGCCCCCACGTCGGCGCAGCCGGCGTTTGGGGGCCCCGGCGCGCGCAGCGCGCAGCGCGAGCACGCCGGCCGTGTTGCGACGTATCACGGCGGGGCAACCAACAGCACTCAACGCGGGCCAACTGTCCGTGTGGAAACGGTTGCAAAGACTCGAGCACCAGGAGTAGTTTGCTGGCTATGTGGCGGTCGGGGCTCTGTGCCGTGTGCGCGGTGTTGCTGGGATGCGGTAAAACGAGCATGTCTCCGCCGAACGAGGCCGGTGGCGTCTCTACAGGCGGATTTGCGGGCGGCGGCTACACGGCAGGCGGCTCGGCAGGCTCGAACATGGGCGGCGCGGGTTTCGGCGGCATGG
>Ga0068855_100001884_pt1 | contig 26053 bp, 30 predicted proteins | sample KBSCornC52_FD_66592 | JGI IMG/M metagenome (GOLD analysis project Ga0068855, IMG submission 66592) | Corn rhizosphere microbial communities from Kellogg Biological Station, Michigan, USA - KBS Corn C5-2 | ecosystem: Host-associated > Plants > Roots > Rhizosphere > Soil ... | reverse complement strand
TCGCCGGTCAAATAACGATGCAGTGGCTCAGCGAGAATCTCACGCCCTTCATTCAACACCACGAGGTCCGCAGGATAGCTCTTGGAGCGGCTACCAGCGAACAGTCTTAGATCCGCGTTCGCCTGTACAACATTTGCGCCGTCGCGCAGCCGGCCGATCGTACGCACAAAAGCGACCGGCGAAGTCGGAGTAACGGTCGTGTCGGCACGAAATCCGGCAGGGATGTAGAGATCGGGCTCAATTGCAGGATCGGGAAAGACGAAGTGGGCAGGAAGTACTCCCACAATTGTCCACGCCTTTCCAGCAAGCGTGATCGGTCGGTTGATCACTCCGGCGTCGCCTCCAAACTTGCCTTGCCACAGGCGATGGCTCAGGAGCACAACGGCGGGACCACCCATGCGATCTTCGCTGCTCAGAAAAGCCCGCCCTTTCTCAGGAATGACATGAAGCTCAGGAAGAAAATTGGCCGTGATCCCAACCACTTTCACACGTAACGGATCGCCTCTGCCCGTCAGGTTCATGTCGCCGCTGTCTGCAAATCCCGCAACGGATTCAAATGACCTGAGGCTCGATTGCGCGGCAACGAAATCCGGCGAGATAAGAGGGCCACCCAACCAGCCTTTCCTGGGATTTCCATCCAGTATCTCCATCAGGCGATCCGGATTCGGGTAGGGAAGAGGACGGATTAGCAGTGCATACACCGCGGAAAAGATCGCGGTCGTCGCCCCGATCCCCAATCCAAGAGTAATCACAGCCGTAAATGTAAATGCAGGATTGCGTCGCAACTGACGCAACCCGTAACGAATATCCTGCGCGACCGATTCAGCAAACGTACTCGCGCGCTGATCCCGAACCGCCTGCTTTACCTGCTCAAGACCACCAGCTTCTACCAGAGCTTGCCTTCGCGCCTCCGCCGGCAGCGTCCCGCTCGCAATCTTTTCGTCCGTAATGGAATCCACATAGCTGCGAATTTCCATCTCCAGTTCCGATTCAACTCGCTGCTTTCGTAAAAGCGTCAGCAGTGCAGACTTGAGACGCATGCCAATCTCCATTTCGCCTCCTGGTTTGCTTTGCAGTGCGCTTGCGAGGGCGCGGAATCCTATCCGCGACCTCTCCTATCGAATAACGATAGGAAAATACATAGCCTCATATAGAATGTCAATAGGAATGTTTCGTCGGATTTATCTCTCAGAGTAGCCACGGCTGATAAGAATCAAATAGGTCTTGTCGCCGCCGAACCGCGCCCCTGCGTCGTTTCAGCGACTTTCAAGGAAGTATTTCATCCAACCGCCGAATTCCTTCATGTTGCCGCCCCCATTTGTTGTTCTGCGGCTCTCCCGCAAGGCGAATCGGCTCTCTCCGCATCGCCTGGGCAACTCTCAACCTGTTCGCAATCGAGATGTCGTTTACTGCCGCGCTCCTTCCTGTCTGCCTCTCGGGAAAGCATCGGTCCAGCTTCTCACGCTCGATCGTCACTGCTCCAATCTTCTCCATCCGCATCTTCCTGAAGTGCGATGCCGAGCACGTCCCGGGGAGCTTCATCACCCACACCTCGTTGGCGAGAACGTCTTCGAATGCCATCTTTGCGCTCATCGCGTTGGCAATCGTCAACGGCCGGTACCACGCCAGAAAATCAAACTCGCGCCCAGACTCCACAATCACCGCCGCACCCCACCCATCCTGAATCCACTCCGGCCGCATCCTCTCTGCCGATGGAAAGTAGGGATTGATCGGATTGCCACGCGCCGTCGGATACACCACCACATCTCCCACGTCCATCAATAGTGCTTGCGGCTTCTTCAGAACACTTCGTGGTTTCGCAGGTGCCGTCGCGCTCACAATTCTTTCCCTCAACTCCGCAAGCATCTTCCCGCGCTTCTTCAGCCCCGCCGCGTTCAATCCGAGTCGCGAGAACATGGCCAGGTCTTCGCCGCCGTCGATGATCTCCAGCGCCCTCACCCGCACGCGTTCGCAAACAATGCCTCTCTTCGCGAACTGATCCGCAACCACCAGCCAGAACGTCGTGTGGTCCTCATCCGACGAGTTGTGAGCCGCTCCCGGTTCCACCGAACACAACAGATCTGCCAACCTCTCCCCATCAAACGGCAGCTGCGCCACGGCACGAGTCGCACTGCTCAGGTCCTTCGCGAAATCCCCGGAATACAACCCCGTCCCCCAGACACCCATTTACGCGACCTCGATCTCCCCAATTCTGCCTGATATTCCCGCCCCCCTGTGATCTCTCCTGTGACGACCTGCACCCCTCCAGGGACGGGTTCCAACCCCGTAATATATTTGTTGAAACGAATAATCCGCCTGCCGCGTCCAACATTCAGATACCCGCGGTTTCCCGGCGCTTTGCTTTTTTTAGGCGCCCTTCCTCAGCACAGAGTTCGTTCCCCGAAGTACGAATATCGGCTAAGAACCCTCAAAACGCCGGCGCATGGTCGCTCGGCTTCCATTGAAAGGACACGACGAATGAAGCGATTCATACTGGCACTCGGCATCCTGGCCATGACAGTTCCCATGTCGGCCCAGACTTCCACCTGGACTCCGGACAAGGCCCACAGCGAGGTCGACTTCTCCATCCTGCACATGAGCCTCTCGAAGGTGCATGGGCGTTTCGGCATCTCCGGCGGCCAGATTGTCTGGAACGAGGCGGACATCTCCAAATCAACCGTGAACATGACCATCGATGTGGCTTCTGTCGACACCGGGGTAGGCCCCCGCGACAACGATCTGAAGAGCGCGAATATCTTCGATGTAGCGCAGTTTCCAACCGCGACATTTGTCAGCACCAGCGTCGCCAAGGCGGATAAAGGTCTCACGGTGCAAGGCAATCTGACACTTCATGGCGTAACGAAGCCGGTGACGTTGCAGGTGGAAGGGCCGACGGGTCCGGCTCAGGGCATGGGCGGCAAGACGCACGCAGGGTTTTCTGCGACAACGACGATCAGCCGGAGTGCATTCGGGATCGCAGCCAAGATGCCGAATGCCGTCCTGGGCGACGATGTGCAGTTGAGCATCGAACTTGACATCATAAAGCAATAACTGCCGGCCCGGGCCTTGGGGGCTCGGGCCGATGTTCAAGCACGTTCGAATCCGGAGAGCCTGGTATGGCGGCTTTGAAACAGGAGATCGCACAACAGCGCCCTTTTTCCACGGTGGAAGAAGAAGCGCTGTTGAATGTGATGAGAACTTCAGACTGCCTGCAGCGCGCATTTCAGCGCAGAACGCGTCACTGGGGCATCACTTCAACTCAATACAATGTGCTGCGCATTCTTCGAGGTGCGCAGCCGCAAGGGCTCACATGTTCGGCGATCGGCGAACGCATGATTACGGCGGTTCCCGACATCACCCGTCTTCTGGCACGCATGAAGGCTCAGAAGCACATCCGCCAGCAGCGCGACAAACGGGATCGGCGCGTGGTGTGGACGCAGATCTCCGCGTCGGGTCTCGACCTTCTGAGCAGGATGGATCCTGAAATCACAGAAATTCCGCGCGAGTTACTTGGCCACCTCAATCGCGAGCAACTCGACGAGTTCATCCGGCTGCTCGAACTCGCACGCAAACACTGCATGGATCCCCAGGGGCCTCTTAGCTGCGAAGGCGAAACCTGCGAAACCGGCTGAACTGAATGATCCACAAAAAGCTTCGGCGCCGCCCGAGGGCAGCGCCGATCTGTTTCGAATCCACCGCAGGTCAGCGGCTGACGATCTTCTGCGCGACGACCACCTCATCGGCATCGGACTTGATGATCTTGTTGTGCAGGCAATAGAGAGCCAGTTCGAGCCGGTCCGAGACTCCCAGCTTGTCGTAGATCTTGCGCAGGTAGTTCTTGATGACCTGTTCGGTAGTTCCAAGCTGGAATGCGATCTCCTTGTTCCTTTTGCCCTGGGTGATGCACGTGATGATCGCAGTCTCTTTCGGCGAAAGCCGCGGTTGCGTCCGTGGACTTACCAATGCTGCGGCCTGGGCGCGGTACGCTTCGATAACCCAGTTCACCGCCTGGTTGTCGATCCAGGTTTCTCCCGTCGCAATACGACGTACGCAGCGCACCAGCAAATCTGGCGATATTGAACGCGAAATGATGCCCCGAACGCCGCGGCGGTAAAACTCCACTGTTTGAGACTCATCGTTCGCGATTGCCTGAACAATCAGCTTTACGTCTGGAGCAACACGAAGAAGCTCGGGGATGATGTTTGGGGTTCCAGTGAGCAATCCGCCCTCAATGAGGACAACGTCGGCTGAATGACGTTCGAGAGCTGAACGCAAATTGTCCAGCGAGTCGGCCTGCGCCACAACTCGGATATCGTCTTCAAGCGCAAAGATCTTTCGGATTCCGACCCGGTAGATTGCCTGGGAGTCCGCAAGAATAATGCGAACCGTCCCTGGCTTTACAGGCGCGTCAACAATTTCGCCATCAGGTGTTTCGTCGAGAATTTCCATAGGTGGCCGCTACAGCCGTCAAAAACAGGCTTCTTACTGCTCCACAAATTGATACTCATCGATCGTGGCAGCAGCCTGATAATGACTTTGGCTTAAGGAGCAGCGTACCACACGTCCACGACAGTGAACTAACACATCCTGGGGAGTGCCCAGCACACTTCCGGGCATCCTCAAATGGAAGTCAAGCTCATCTCCCACGTTCAACGGACCACTCATTTCCAGCAGCACTCCGTTCGAGGAAACATTGCGTGTAACGGCAGGAGCCTCTTGAGCTTTGTCGTCGGCCAACTCAACGGGAAGCGAGAGCGGGAAGCGTACTGCACACCGAACTTCTTTTAGAAATGTGCCGCGCCCAGTCGTTTCCTGATCCTCGGGTGGCGTCGTCTTGGATATCTCCATCATGCGATTTCCTTTTCCGCTTCTTCTACCCACTGCTGAATGTATACAACTTCTGCGGTAGAACCTAGAGCACGAAAGTTTATTTGTAGTAATCGGATAGGTAACTCTATCGGGGGAGGCAGCATCTGAGAGCGAACAGAGTAGACCCGCTGAACTGCGCTCCGAAATCATACATAAAAAGCCGCAGAGCCTCCTATCCACTCCTGATTCTTGTTGTGATCAACTCCCATCATCTTCCCGCGCCCCAGTCGCACAAGCGATAAAGCCGGTGTCAGATCTCCGCCATCCGGCCACAAGTACAAAATGCGAATTTCGGCCTGAGTGAGTCCGAAAGGCGTATCGATGGTCGGCTCGAAGTGCATCCTTTGCTGCAGGATATAGCCTTTCCGCTCCCTTTCCGGAATGGCCTCGAGCCGAGCCGGCGTTGGCGCGAATTCGATGCCTTTGCCGGCAAAAGAGAATAGCGGTTTCAACAAAAGCTCGCTGTAACCCCCCTCAGCATCAAGGCTCAGCTTCCCAGCGGCACCGCCCCCGGCCAGCAATTTCTGACCATCTCCATCAAGAAATTCATTCACAAAGCACGCGGCCGGAACCACCGGAAACCTGCCCGAGCGAGTAAGGAAAGGGATCGAGTATTTACTAATAAGGAAATACCAATTCGGATGCCCCGCCCACTCAACATCCCAGGAATCCGATAGGTCGAACGGAAGCTTGACCTGCCGCGCGATGAGCTCGTCCACAATCGCCCGGTTGTAAATGCGGTGTATGGGCACGTTTCGCCCGGAGGCATTGCTGTAATAGAGCTTGTTCCCTTCAGTACGCAGTGAACTGATATCGACCACGGGAATCCCGAGCCGCCGGTGCGTCACCTCGAAATCCGCCAGCGTCTTCTGATGCAGTGGATCAACTTCAGTGAGAACAACGTTCTCAGGATCAAAGCCACCAACGATTGTGCGGCGCAGCAACTGCCAGTACGACGTCTCGTCCAGTCCGCCCAGAAAAACCCCCAGCGAGTTTGGCAGCCCGAACGCCTCCCGATACGCTTCACACAGTTCGAACTGATAGGCAAACACCGACGGAAACGCCTGAATCTCGACCAAACGCGGAGCGAGTTCGCCGGAACCAGTTCGCACCAGGGCGAAATCCGCCGTAAGAAAATGCGGGTGAGACGTTTTCCCGGCCACATCGTATCCGGGCGGAATCGCACGTTGTGCGCTTGACAGATATTTCCGATCAGCCATCAAGAACCGAGTCATGGCGGCGCCCTGTTCCGCCATTTCATCGAGCATTGACCTCCGAACAAAGATCGGAGTCTCGGCTACCCGAAACTGAATCGGCCCCCCGCAACGTCGCGCGAGAGACGACTGAAGCTCGCCGTAGGCAGCCCGCGTGTATCTCGCATTGAAATCAGTGCGCAGTTCTGGAATCAAACGCAGTTCCTCGGGATCGGCTCCAGGCTGCTGAACGTACTGTTGCGGCTCTTCCTCAACGGATTCAGCACTCCACGCTGGCTAGATTGTGGAAATTGTAATCCACGGCTCGACGTCGCAAACGGAAACCGGTAACGTGACGTTTTAGGTAGCGTTTCAACGTATTTACCGCATTGTGGTATAAGAAAACGATATCTTAACTTTTTTTACGGTGACTTCAGTACTTTTGTTGTACCGGCCCTCCCTTTTTCGGTTAGTCTTCCAGCAGTTCCGTTGCAACTAGTTGAGGACTATCCAAATGCACTCGTCATGGTTGAAAGTTTCATGCGTGGCTCTTGGTTCGGCTCTTGCTCTCTCCGCAGTTAGTGCGGTAGCAGCGCCTTCCACGCATTCTCTGCGCGCCCAAAACAGCTTTTCCATCCCGGGAGTCGTATCGCCGCGCCCGACGCTCAAGTCCATTCCGGGCGTTGTTTCACCACCGCCAACACTCCAGAAGTTCGCGTCGATCCCAGGTGTGGTTTCGCCGAAACCAACCCTGAAGTCGATCCCTGGAGTCGTTTCGCCTCCACCAACACTCCAGAAGTTTGCCTCCATCCCAGGTGTGGTTTCACCGAAACCAACCCTGAAGTCGATCCCCGGAGTCGTTTCGCCTCCGCCAACACTCCAGAAGTTTGCTTCGATTCCGGGCGTGGTTTCGCCAAAGCCAACCCTGAAGTCGATTCCTGGCGTCGTTTCGCCTCCGCCAACACTCCAGAAATTCGCGTAGTTCCCGGTGTTGTTTCGCGGTGGTCAACGCTCAGGATGTGCTGAGATTGGTGACCAACGTTTATTTATCACACGATAAAAGTTCCAGGGACTGCTAACCTGATAGGGATCCTCTGTCGATCGAGTAATCGATAAGAGCAAGATGACCCTGGACTTCAATCTCGAGCTAGTCTCCGCAATTGTTCAGGCGATTGTTATCGGATTGCTCATCGTCAGGCGCATCTACAAAACACTTCCCCTTTTTTCCTCCTATCTGATCTGGCTGCTCCTCCTCCAGGGCGCGAGTGCCTTACTCACCAAGTACGCTGAAAACAACATCTCCGCGTATGAGCGCCAGTTCTTCATCGCTTCGGTTCTAGACACAGTCTTCCTGCTTTGTGTTCTCGCAGAGCTTTCCATGTCGGTACTCAAGCCGATTCGATCATCTCTGCCGCGGTGGACGGGTTTAATCGTGGTTGGCCTGTTGGCCTTGGCCTTCGGAGTGATCTGGAAATTCGCCATCCCGCCCGGCTTCTCAAAACTTACTCTGACAAGCCAGCATGCCGTTCACATTGACATAGCTTCATCCGTGCTGCGAATCGTCTTCTTCCTCGTTCTCGCGGGTTTCAGCCAATTGCTCGCCCTTGGATGGCGAGACCGGGAACTGCAGATCGCCTCGGGCTTGGGGTTTTACTCGCTTGTCAGTCTCTCCATCGTGGTTCTGCACATCAATCAGGGTGCCGGCACCGAAGACGCCATCAGGATGTACCACATTCTCGATGAAGTCGTTACTGCGGCCTACTCAGTATCGATGGTCTATTGGATCGTCAGCTTCGTCCAGAAGGTCCCTGAACGGCGCGAGTTCACACCCCAGATGCAGAGTTTTCTGCTCGCCCTTGCCGGAAACGCCCGTACAGCGCGCGTAGCCATGAGCGACTCTTCGAAGTTCAAAGCTGAAAAAGGACCGAAGTCGTTCCGGTAAGCTCTCCGACTCGCCTGAACAGCGAGCCTCCAGGTGTCCAAGCTCAATGGCTGCTGCTTTACCGCTAGTCCATTGACAGGCTGAGCTGGTGCCGAACATCCGCCCCGCGGATCCAGAAAATCACGTCAGTGGCGATATTCGCCGCATGGTCCGCTATCCGCTCCAGGCTCCGCGATACCATCATGCCGTTCATTGCCTGCTGCGTGAACTGCGGTTTGTCCTGGATCAGCTTTAGCAGATCCGCTTGCGCCACCCGGTTCATTCGGTCGATTTCGTCGTCCATATCGCGAACGGAGTCCGCAATCCGCGCATCGCCTTCCAGCAGAGACAGAATCGCGGTCCGTATCATCCGCCCCGCGCATTCGCCCATCGCCGAGTAGTCCACCGGCAACTCGACAAGCTCCGTCTTGATGATGTCCCGCGTGCGCCGCGTGATGCCGAGGGACTGGTCCCCGATGCGTTCAAGATCGCCATTGATCTTGATCACCGCCAGGATGAACCGCAGATCGATCGCCATCGGCTGCTCCTTTGCGAGCAGCTCATACGCCATCTCGTCCAGCTCGCGTTGCGCCGTGTTGATCGCGGTCTCGTTTTGCCCGACATAAAGGCAGAGAGTCTGGTCCCGCTGAATGTACGCGTCAACCGCGGACTCAACCGCCTGCTGTGCAAGCGCAGCCATGGCAAGGAGCTGGTCCTTGAGCTCGGCGAGCTGTTGCTGAAAGTGGATACGCGGCAAACCGATTCCTCTCCCTACAGTTGATTGTGCACCAATCAATGTTACTGCACGACGAATTCCCCCCGACGGAGCTCATTCGGCATGCTTTGCGTTCAGGCTCCCTAGCCTTCAACGCCATGCTCCCGATCGCCAGTGCTCTACGCTATCAGAGTATGGACAACCCAAGCCACGCCGCCATGGTCTCCATCGACCCTTCGCAGCACCAGCAGCGTCAGGTCTACAAGCTGATGACCGGCATCATCGTGCCCCGTCCCATCGCCCTCGTATCCACAGTGGACGCTGACGGCAACGCCAACCTCGCTCCCTTTAGCTTCTTCGCAGGGGTCGGCTCTGCACCGCCCACCGTCCTCTTCTGCCCCGCCTTACGCCCCCGGGGAACAGGGACGGCAGGCGAACGCAAAGACACTCTACGCAATGTCGAAGCTACCCGCGAGTTCGTCATCAACATCGTCAGCGAAGCCATCTCCGACCAGGCCAACGCCACATCTGCGGAAGTGCCCCCGGAGATCGATGAGTTCCAGCTCTCCAGACTTACGCCGGTCCCCAGCCAATTGGTCAAACCCCCTCGCGTAGCAGAATCTCCCGCCCAGATGGAGTGCAAACTCCTGCAGGTCATCTACACCGGAGACCAACCCGCCAGCGGTGTTGTTGTCCTTGGCGAGGTAGTGCGCTTCCACATCCGCCACGACCTCTTCGACGACTTTCGCATCGACCCCGCCGGCCTCGACGCGGTGGGCCGCATGGCCGGAAATACCTGGGTAAGAACCCGCGACCGCATCGAGCTGATCCTCCCCAAGTGATCACCAGTTCCGTGTCTTCGTGGTTTACGCGGCGGTGTCTTTGGGGGCGGCTACTAACTGTGGGCTGGAGTCCAGGGGTTCGGGCACGGCGGGTTTGGGTTCGCTGAGGGCCTGGGCCTGCGTGAGGGCGTCCGCTAACGAAGTTGATATGTGGAGGTCTTCGGTGCGGCTGATCATCTGGGCGGCGCGGGCGGGGTCGTCGGTGTAGTTCCAGATTCCCATGATCACTTTTGATTCGGCTTGAGTGGAGCGAAGGCTGCGGAAAAGCCGGTTGGCGCGCGCCATGGCGACGGGCGGCATTCCGGAAAGGAAAACAATGGCAGGATTTTGTTCAGCGACCTGGGCGACGATCTCGTGGATGGCGCGGACGGGGAGGCATGTGGCCTGGAATCCGGCGAGGTTGAGGACCTGGGTAAGCATGGTGGAAACGAGGTCGTCCGCGCCGTCGCGGATGGGGAGGACTGCGACAGTGCGGTCGCTCGTCGAGTGATTAGGGGGTAGGGAGTGGGGAGTAGCAGACGAGCGATTCGCGTCTTGCGATGCAGTGATTGAGCTGTTTGCGATCTCGGACTGAGGGCGCGGTCCGTTCGAGTCCGGAGAACCTTCGGCTCTGTCTGCGGTGTTCGCGGCCTGGTCCTGTGAAGCGCGAAAGCCTAGTTCGTCGACCATGTCGGAGGTGCGTTCGCGGATGAAGCGGAGAGTGGTGTCATCCAGGTCGCCTTGCTGGCGGTCTTTTTCGACGAGGGTGAGGGCGGGGATGAAGATGGCGTCGTAGACGGTGACGAGCGGGTCGGACTTGAGGGCATTGAAGAGGAGGTCGGCAGCTTCGCGTTCGTCGTGGGCGAGGAGTCGCTGATAGAAGCTAGTGTAGGTGGGGATGGCGGGCTGATCGCCGAGAAGGACAGCGAGGAATTCAAGCGACGGAATGTGGCTGCCCATGACGACGAGGCAGACGGTAAGCGGGACGGATAGGATGAGGCCGACGGGGCCCCAAATGAGTGTCCAGAAGGCGGCGGCTATGAGAATCGCCAGGGAAGAGAGACCCGTGTGGCGGCCGTAGATGCGGGGTTCGGCGTAGTTGGCGGTGATCACTTCGAGAACGCTGAACACAGCCAGAATGAGGATGGTGTGCTCCCAGCCATGAAAGACGGCGATGGAGAGGAGCGTGGGGGCGAGAGCGGCGATGGGTGCTCCGATGTAGGGAACGAATCGGCAGAGTGCGGCGAGCGCGCCGAAGAGGAGGGAGTGTGGGAGTCCGATGAAGTATAGCGCGATGCAGACGAGGGCGCCGTAGGTGACGTTGACGGCCACCTGGAGGAGGAAGTAGCGCGAGATGCGGCGGGAGGCGTCGCGCATGGCCTGTGTCATAAGGGAGAGATTGCGATCGCCGGAGAGACGGATGAGGCGGTTGCGGAGATCTTCTCGCTGAAGGAGTACGAAGAAGGTGAAAACGACCGCGAGGAAAGCGGTGGTGAGGGGCTCGAGAATGCCGCCGAGCTGATCGAGACGGCCAGTGGGGCGGCCCACTTCACGGACCTGAAGCGGGTGATCGGGCGTGGTGCCGATGGGCTTTTGAGCGGATCTGCCGGGCGGCTGGAGGGCGGCGGTGGCGGTGGAGTTGACGATGCCGAGTTCATCGCTGAGTTTCTGGAGTGCGCCCTGGACCCGGCCGATGGCGGAGTTGCTGGGGCGGTGGAGGGCTTCGAGCTTCTGGGTGATGTTGTCGCGATAGACGGGGAGTTCGTCGGCGATAGCGACGAGCTGGGTGAAGAGTGTCCATGTAGCGACGAGGAGAAGCGCGGCGAATGCGAAGATGACGAAGACGGCGGCGGCGGAGCGCGGGAGGCGAAGGCGCTCGAGGAATGCTACGACAGGGGCGAGCAGGAAGGCAAAGAGGATGGCGATTCCAAGGGGGAGAAGGAGAACCTTGGCGAGATAGAGGACGGCTACGGCGAGTACGGCAATGGTGACGAACCAGAGCTGCGTCAGCATGCGTGCGGTTGATGCACCGTTCATCGGATCTCCGGGGTGTGCGCGACTGCTCTATGGAGATAGATGCGGAAAGCAGGGACTGCGGGAGCGGGTCAACGAAGGAGGATCAGTACTCAGGAAGCGGCAGTTATAGTTGGACACCTGGGTGATTGTAATGAGTGGAGTTGAGTTCAAAGACGAGTCGGTTGAAGGCGCGGCGGTGCGGGGGTTTTTGCATCGCTCGGCTGATGCAGGGGCGGATGGACTGGTGCTGACGCATGGGGCTGGGGCAAATTGCCGGTCAGCGTTGCTAACCGCGATGGCGGAGGCTTTTTGCGAAGCCGGCGTGACCGTGCTGCGATGCGATTTGCCTTTTCGGCAGAAGCGGCCTACGGGGCCTCCCATGCGAGGCAGTGCGGAGCAGGACCAGGCAGGGTTGCGGGCTGCGGTTGAGGCGCTGCAACGGGAGACCGCGGGGAGGATCTTTCTGGGCGGGCACTCGTATGGCGGACGGCAGGCATCCATGTTGGCGGCTGCGGAACCGGGGATTGCGGAGGGGCTGTTGCTGCTGGCGTATCCGCTGCACCCGCCGGAGAAGCCGGAACAAATGAGGACAGCGCACTTCGCTTCTCTGCGTACGCCCGCATTATTTGTAAGCGGGGAGCGGGATGGGTTTGGGACGCGCGAGGAGTTGGACACCGCGCTGAAGATGATTCCTGCGCCGACGCAGCTGATGATGGTGGCGGGCGCGGGACATGAAGTGATGACTGCAAAGAACCGGGCGGAGTTGCCGGCGCAGGTGGTGAAAGCTTTTCTGGATTTTGTGAAGGCGGAGTAAGGCGGCAGCTTTTCACTGGCTGCGCTCGCACAACGGAGAGAAGCGTACCGTTCTGCGCAGCCTCCGGGGCGGTTAATCGGCGGTCTGTTATTCTCCGGCACATGTCCTTTGTGCACGACTTCAAGCGGCTGAGTCCATCGCAGCGGCATACTTTCGTCGCAGCTTTTCTCGGATGGACGCTGGACAGCCTCGACTTTTTCCTGCTGATCTTCTGCGTGAAGGCGATCTCGGCGGATTTCCACGCAAAACCTTCCGACGTGCTGAGTGCGGTGTTTTTGACCCAGGCATTCCGACCCGTGGGTGCACTGGTTTTTGGTGTGCTGGCGGATCGTTACGGACGCCGGCCGGTGTTGATGTTCAACATCGTGAGTTTTTCAGTGATCGAGCTGGCGTGTGCATTCGCGCCGTCTCTTGGTGCGCTTCTGATACTGCGTGCCCTGTTCGGCGTGGCCATGGGCGGTGAATGGGGCGTTGGCGCCGCACTGGCGTTTGAGACGCTGCCGACGGAGGGACGCGGAACCTTTTCCGGCATTCTGCAGGAGGGCTACGCGTTCGGTTCGATTCTTGCGTCGGCTGCGTTTGCAGTCTTGTTTCACGCAATCGGATGGCGCGGGCTGTTCATCCTGGGCGCCTCTCCGGCGCTGCTGGTTTTTTATGTGCAGGCGCGAGTGCAGGAGTCGCCGGTGTGGGTAGCGGCCGCACAGAAGCGCAGAGCCAATCCGCAGGGCGAGGCGTTCTCGCATAAGATCGGCATGATCACTTCTTTCTTGCCGACGTTTCTGTTTCTGGTGCTGCTGATGACGGCGTTTATGTCGTTCTCTCACGGGACGCAGGATGTGTATCCGACCTTTCTGGAAGTACAGATGAAATTGTCGCCGCGCCTTGTGGGAACGATCGGGGTGATTTATGGATTCGCCCAGATTGCGGGTGGATTCGTCTTCGGCACATTGTCTGAGAAGTGGGGACGGAAGCGCGCAATCGTTGCGGCTGCGCTGCTGTCGTTGCTGGCGATTCCTGCGTGGGCCTACGGACACTCGGCTGTGACGCTTGCGGTGGGCGCTGTTGTGATGCAGTTCATGGTGCAGGGAGCGTGGGGAGTTGTGCCGGCGTATCTTTCGGAGCTGACGCCTTCGCCTATACGGGCTACGGCACCCGGACTGGCGTACCAGCTTGGCGGACTGGTGACCTCGTGGAATGCAAAGGCGCAGGCGCTGGCGGCGGAGAGGTGGGGCAGCTATCCCAATGTGCTCGCGGTGACCGTGGTGATCGTGGCGCTCTCTCTAGCGCTGCTGGCCTCGCTGGGACACGAGGTGAAGGGCAAGGATATGGCGGCGGACTGAGTGGATCATCGACCGTAGCGCGCAGTCAACTCGCTTCGTGCAAGAACGTGGCCTTGTAGAGCCGATTCGACGTGTGGACGCGGCGCGCCGGAAGGCACGTCAATCTTGCTGTCCAGGGCGTAGAGCGAGAACACGTAGCGGTGGGCTTTTCCAGCTGGAGGGCATGGGCCCCCGTAGCCGATCTTGCCGAAGTCTGATTTGCCCTGGCGCGAGCCGTTGGCTAGCTGTCCCTGCTTCGGGACGCCTTCCGGCAGTCCGGTGCTGTTTGCGGGCAGGTTGTAGATCACCCAATGCGTGAAGGTGCTGCCGGGCGCGTCGGGATCGGTGACGGTGAGGGCGAAGGTCTCAGTGCCCGATGGCGCCCCCGTCCAGTCCAGTTGCGGCGACTTGTCTTCGCCGTCACAGGTGAATTCCTTGGGAACGCGTCCATCCTGAAGGCTTGAACTGGATAGGGTGAGAATTGCGCCTGAGGCGGCGGCGAGTTCCCGCTCGTGGTGACGGCACCCGGCAAGAAACGGAGCGATGAGCAGGAGAGCAAGCAGCAGCAGGATGCGCCAGAGAAGGCCGCGCGAAACATGAACATGCCTGAAGGGAAGAATCGGTTCGTAGAGGTGCATAAGCCAACCCTCCTTCCGCGTTTTGCGGCGGATCGTGCGCCCGAATCCGACACAAGTATAGCCCCGTTAGTTGAACGCCGCGTATCCAAGAGAAAGGTCTTAACGGCGCTCCAGACCTAAGGAATTGCGAATGGAATTTCCGGGTTTGAAACTCCGGAGGGACATGCGGAGGGAGCAGGGGTTTTCAGGCGCCTGAACAAAGACCACTAAAGACACGCGCTTTAGCCCCGGAGAAAATGCTCGGGGCATTCGCATCAAGGCTCACGAACGCGCAACCAAATCTATTTAGCTATCCCCGCCCTGCATGCGGTTCGTCCCCGCGTAGACGACCACCAGCTTCCGGTTGGCGTCGGTTTCTTCTGCAAGCTTTTTCTCAATAATCTCGTTGGCGCTTCGCGTCGCGCTTGCGTCGGACTCTCCAGCTGATTCCAGATGCGCAAAATAAATAGTCGTAATAATAAGCATCGCTCGGACCTCTTTCGCTCCATTTCGCTTCAGGCCCAATACTGCGTACTGTAAACGTTCTCCCTACCACTCCATGTTGGAGACCTCTGCAAGCAAAGAAGATGTACGCCCCGCCACAAAAATCTTCTGCTCTCTCATCCGCAAAACACGCTGCGTATTCGCAACTTCTTGTCCATTGAACAGAAGAGCCGCAGCTCTGACGCCGCGGCTCGATCCCTTTCATCTCTCGCGTTCGCCCGGTTGCCCTAATCCCTGTGCCCTGATCCATTCACGCGGCTTGTTCCCTGATAGATCCCAAGGAATTCGCGCTCCTCCATCGGAACCTGGTTCTGGGCATTCTCCTCTTCGGGTTCCAGTACGGAGAGTTTTTTCGCAGTCTCTAATTCCATCGAGTAAATAGTTGTAACGATCAGCATAGATTTAACCCTTCTTTCTGTGCTTCTACTAACCTCTCTGCTGATTCGAACACTGGGAGAAGCGGAAAGATGCAACTAACGATGAAAATATTTCTACGCATCCTTCGCACACAGTCGTGCATCGCCACGTAAAACGCAGCACAGGACAAGTTTCGTTGTGGCTTTTTCTGAAGCGTCTCTTCACTCGAAAGCCGACCCGCGAGCCGAGATCCTCGACAACCGAAGCCGGCCACTGATCCCTGATCAATAACCCCTATTCCATCGGCTCGACCCGGTTCTTGCCTTCATACATGCTGATCAGTTCGCGCGCCGTGTCTCTCAGCATGCTTCTGCCTTCTTCAACCGGCAGATCCTCATAAGGCAGATCGCGATTCATCGTCTCGGAGCCGCCCGGCCGGTGCCGGCCCTCTACTTCTGCAACAAAAATGGACGTGATGACAACCATGGATACCTCAACAACTCGGGGATTTGAGTCCGAACCGGCCCAAAGAGTGGCCAGCTTCTAAAAAATTCCAGGGTCTTTCTCAACTTTCTACGCGTTCCTGCCTTCCATCTCGGCGATCCTGCCCATCAGAATCCGCTTCAAGTCAGTCAACTGTGGCGTCTCTTCCTGCTCCGCCTCAAGCCTTTCCAGCGTCGCGCGAAGGGTGCCCAGAACATCCCGCGATGGCTGTCCAGCGGTCGGTTTCCGATGTTCAAGGAATGACATTGTCATGCAGCCTCCGCATTCACCGTCGCTTCGAGCCACGGTGGACAACGCAGCGCGCCCTCAGCCTCACGGATCCGCACCATTAGGTGCCTGCGGATCACCTGCACCGCCTCCGCGTCGCCAAAGTCCGGGGCCCGCTCGAAGTGAGCGAGACTGGCGCGGAGTTGAAGGAGTTGTTCCATTGGAGAAGCCCGTTTCATATAACGAACTTGATACTGCCATCTATTTACTTCCGAGAAAGTGATTTACATCACTCCCATTCCCAACGCATCTCCCTGCCCGTTGACCGTTGGTGACCGCTTCACCCCTACTCTCCGGATCTCTGACTTCTCCCCTATCCCCACTCTCCGACGACCCCGGTCCCTGAGGGATCATTGGTTAGCTTTTGCAGGCAATTTGGTTGAAACATGCATAATCGAACCAGAGCCCAAGTCTCATCCGGAACGCTCCGGGTCAATGGGGTAGGGGGCACCCTACCCGGTGATCCCATTCACGTGATCGCCCCAAGTCTCCGTTTATTGAAACCGTCAGCCGGTCCCTCCCATCCAAGGGAGTGCCATGACCACCACGACCACTCCCGCCACCACGCCCGAGCTGCGTACCCTCGGCAACTCCGACCTCCACCTCACCCCAATCGGCTTCGGCGCCTGGGCCATCGGGGGTGGCAACTGGGAGTTCGCCTGGGGCCCCCAGGACGACAACGAATCCATCAGCGCCATTCACCGAGCGCTCGAGCTCGGCGTGAACTGGATCGACACCGCCGCCATCTACGGCCTTGGCCACTCCGAAGAGGTAGTCGCCAAAGCGCTCAAGGGCTCGAGCCACAAGCCCTACGTCTTCACCAAGTGCTCCATGCGCTGGCACGACGACCGGAGCATCTACCGGTCCCTGAAGGCAAAATCTCTCGAAGAGGAGCTGAATGCATCGCTCCGCCGCCTCGGAGTAGACACCATCGACCTCTACCAGATCCACTGGCCCAACCCTGAGGAAGAAATCGAGGAGGGCTGGGCGGCGCTGGCAAAATTCAAGGAGCAGGGGAAGATCCGCAACATCGGCGTATCGAACTTCAATGTGGACCAGATGAAGCGTGCGCAGAAGATCGCCCCCATCACCAGCCTCCAGCCGCCGTACTCGATGCTCCGCCGCGCCATCGAGCAGGAGATCCTGCCGTTCGCAAAGGCTAACAACATTGGGGTGATCAACTACTCGCCGATGCTCTCCGGCATGTTGACGGGGAAGATGAGCCGCGAGCGGATTGCCGCCATGCCCCAGGACGACTGGCGTCGGCGGGCCCCGGAGTTCAATGAGCCACGCCTCAGCCGCAACCTCCGCCTCGTCGAGCTGCTCCGCGAAATTGGCAGCGGGCACAACTTGGAGCCCGGCGTGGTGGCTGTCGCCTGGACGCTGCACCACGCGGCCATCACGGCGGCCATCGTTGGCGGCCGCAGCCCGCAGCAGGTGGAAGGGCTCTCACCGGCGCTGCACTTCCGTCTCTCCGACGAGGAGTACAACCGCATCAACGGCTTCCTGGCGGAAAATCCCGCCTGAAGCCTCGCGGATAATTCGCTTCAGGGCGAAGTTCATGCAGAAAGCAAAAGCCCCGAGCGAGGCCGGGGCTTTTGCCATCAGGAGAATTTGCGATTACATCGCGGCGACAAAGTCGGGAACCATTACAGCTGCGCTCTCCTGCAGCAGCTGCGTCATTCTTGCCGCCATGCCTGTATACATGGATGCGGCGCGGAATGCGTTCACGCGAACGCCTTCGCTGGCCTGGGTGAACGCATACTGACCGAGTGCCATCAGCACACACAGGCGAATCTGCATTGCGTCGCTACGGAGCGTGGCCACCAGCACACGGTCAACGTTCTCGCAGTTGCGGCTGGCATAGTCGGCCATTTCAAGCATGACCTTGGCATTTTGATACATGACCCAGAGACCGCGTGGGCCTTCCATCCGCGTCCAGGTATCCTCGGGGGTCGAGGTCAACCCTTCTTTCCAGAGGAACTGATCGCTCAATTCGCGAGCGCTCCAGTCTGGCCGCAACCTTGCCACGAGCGACTCCCACGTTTGGGAATTCCGACGACGATGACTCAATCGCCAGTGCCCCAGGTATAGAGCAACCAAGACAACAGCACCGAGTTGAAGCAGGAGGAATATCATCAGTAGCCCCTGGTCCGGTCTTTGGTAACCGTTATGTACTTCCGTCTCTGACCGGACGACCCTCTACCAGCACTTCCACTAGTATCAGAAAAAACAGGCTTTGGGCACATTTTTCTGCTACGACCAGCATCTTTGCCCCAACTGCGGTAACCCGTTCTTATGGTCACATCAGTAACATAAGGTAACTATCGACCAGAGTAAATGACACTTTCGGGTGCAAGGAGCCACCTTGAAGTGGCGGAAAACAGACTTTGAATGTTGCATTTGGGGACAATAAAGCAGGGACCCGGACGTCTTTTTCTCGGATTAGCTGCTCGAAGTGGGCCTGCATGGCGGAGGGATCGCGTTTCAGGAAGCGGTTCGCGATCCGGGACGATCATCGCACGGAGCAGGTGCTTTTCCGTTCCGCCGTTGGCAGGATCGGGTGCTCAAGAGCCTATGTGCCGGCGGAGGTCTTCGGGGTGGTTGCAGTTGGCGAAGGCAGTTTCAGAGGTGATCCGGCCGAGACGGACCAGCTCTGCGAGGGACTGCTCGATGGTGAGCATGCCTTCTGAGCGGCCGGTCTCGATGACAGCACGGAGTTGATGATCGTCCCCTCGGCGGATGAGGTTGCGAATGCCGCTTGTGGCGATGAGGATTTCGACGGCGGGGTAACGGTCAACGCCGTTTGCCGCGGGGAGCAGTCGCTGATGGATGACGGCCAGGAGAGCCAGCGATAGTTGGCGGCGCACCTGGGCCTGGAAATTTGAGGGGAAGATGTCGAGGATGCGGCCGATGGTCTGGGCGGCATCGTTGGTGTGCATCGAAGTGAGAACAAGATGGCCGGTTTCAGCGGCGGTCATGGCAGCCGCCATGGTTTCGCCGTCGCGAACTTCGCCGATGAGGATGACGTCCGGATCCTGGCGGAGGACGGAGCGAACTGCCTCGGCGAAGCTGTTGGTGTCCATACCGAGCTCGATCTGCTCGACCAGAGATTGCTGGTTCAGGTGCTCGAACTCGACGGGGTCTTCAATGGTGATGATGTGATCCTGCCGGCTGGAGTTGATCTGGTTCACAAGCGCAGCCATGGTGGACGATTTGCCGCAGCCGGTGGCGCCGGTCAGAAGGATGAGGCCCTGGCGGCGTTCTGCGAGGGTGGCGATCTGCTCGGGAAGGTTGAGGGATTTGAAGGTGGGGATTTCAGCTGGGAGGAGGCGAATGGCTGCAGCGAGGGTTCCACGCTGGAAGTGGAGATTTGCGCGAATTCGGCCGACGCCTTCGTTGACGAGACAGAGATCCAGACATTTGTGGGTTTGTAATTGCTGGGTCTGGGTGGGAGTGAGCAGGGGAAGCAAGATGTTCTGGATATCGGATTCGCACAGTACGGGGCCTGGGTCCGAGCGAAGCGCGCCATTAACCCGGAACGTGGCAGGCGTCCCAGCGACGAGAATCATGTCCGATGCATTTGACTGCATGGCAACGGAGAGAAGGGCATCGAGAGATTCATGCTGAGGCAGGTTGATCATCGGTAGGGTGGATTCAGGCTGGGAATTCATGGTTGCGGAATTCTCTCTGTACAGGACGCGTGCGGCCTGGCGAGCGGTCATCACCTCGTTCTGACCGTATTTAAATTACAATCTCGCTGGACCGGCGATGCTGGTAAACCGTGGTCTTTTGATAGTACGCCGATCGGTCCAGAACCCGAGCACCGCCGACATCCGATTCGACGGAATCCGATTCGCGAAGGGGAAGGGTCCGTTTACCAGCGGGAGATTGTCAGCTGATCCAGGTACACCGTCGCACTGCCGTACGCGCCCATTCCGTCAATTTGGAAATTGGTCAACAGCACCTGGGCCCATTTCAGGGCGAATGCGGACGGAACTGTTTCGTTGATCTGTTGAACAATGCCGTCGAGGCTTACGTTCTTGTAGGTGACGTTTCCGGCGCTGTCGCGCGAGTAGTTGATGACAAGGTGGTGCCAGGTGTTCGTGGTCCACTTCTGCGGATTGCAGGGAGCGGTGGAGTGCAGCCACTGGTCGACCGGATAGTCCGGCGTGCCGGCATTGGTCGTGTAATCCCAGGTGCTGCTGTAGCCGTCGCACTGCACTCCGAAGATGACGGTTTGGCCGTTGGACATGACCTGATTCATATCGAACTCTAGGTTGCCGATGTCGGTGGAAGGAGAGGCGATGTAGACCTTCACGTCATAGGTGAAGTTCGTTGCAGCCGTGTCCTTGTCGAAGACAGACCAGTAGCGCTCGCCGGCGGAGTTCTGGAAGCTAATGCCGAACTGGCGCGCCGCTCCGCTGATGGATGGCTTGCTTACCAGTGTCATGGATCCGGTCGCGACGCCATCTGTTGCCGCGTCCTGGGTCATCGACCAGGTGTAGGCAGACTGAATGTTTTTGACCGTAGTGGTCACGGGACGGCTGTTCTTTCCGGCTGAACCGGCGAAGGAGGCGGTGCAGGTGAGGATGAGGGCGGCGACTGTCAGGAACTGAGGGAGAGAAAGGGTGCAAATGGACTTCATGAATGTGCCTTTTCGGAGATTTCCCGAGCGCTCGAATTACGGCTTGCAAGATCACTCTTGCTCGAGACAGGCACCCGCAGACTTCCCGGTGTGCAGACAGCTCAAAACGGATCTACACGATGGTCGAACTCTGGACTTGTTGCGTAAGTTAATCCGCAATTTGGGTGGGCGTCAATGATAATTTCGAGGCTTTTCGTTCTGCGGGACAAGCGGACAACGAAAAGCCCGGCCGAAGCCGGGCTGGACAGCAAAGGAACTGCAGGACAACTAGGCCATGGCAACAACTTGCGGTGGTGCCGAGGTCGATGCCGCAGCTGGAAGGGGTTCTGCCGGTATGGAGTGCGCGGGAAGGTGGGCGCCACGTGTGAGGCGATGGACGAAGTGATAGGGCGGCCAGGGACCTGAGAGCTGCATCTGGCAATCCTTCATCATCGCGCTCGTGGATTGGAATTTGTTCTGATAACGCTCCACGTACTTGCGATCGATCAGGTGAGCGATGTCGAGCACCATCTTTCCGGATTCGGTCAGACGGCAGCTGACTTCTTCATCCAGAGGCAGGAAAAGGCGATGCATCTGGAAGCTGACGGCGCGGGCACGTGTCTGACGCTCGCGCTGGCGGGTAGCCGTTTCGCGAAGGTTAGACAAGTAAGCGCGTCCCACCTTCTCTGGCGCAATGCTGGCGAGCTCACGGGCGCAGCAGCAGTCGTCAACGAGGATCTTGAGGTGCATCTCGGTTTTGCCGCGGAGTTTTTCGATGTTGCCGAGGAACTGGCGCTGGTTGGACCGGATGGACTTTCGCAGGCTTTCGTCGTCGTTGAATACGGTGCCGAATCGGAAGGGAAGGACGGTGGAGTGCTTGAAACAATCTGCAATGACTCTTGCGTGGTCGACCCCGGCTTTTTGATTGAGTGCTTCTGCCGGGTTATGTTCACTGACGATAACTGCTAGATCACTGGCTGGGTAAAGGAAAACCTGATTTCCGCTAACCCCATGGACTGACTCGAGCGGAACGGGTTTTCGGTGGCGGGCTAGTTCTGGGAAGGCTTGTTTCTCACCAATGCAGTAGGCATACCATGCCATATGGAGGCACTCCGTGTGCGGGCGAGCCGGTAAGCACGCCGCTCGTTAGTGAAGCTCTGTGAACTCAATGGGACCAACGGTTCGACACAGGGCGAAATATCCCCAATTGAACTAGGCGAAATACTAGCCCCAGCACAAGACGACTGGCAATGTTCTGCATCACGTTGCGCGTAAAAGGTGAGTAGAGAAGCTGAACTGGTTTTCAGTTCGTCAATATCGAGTTCAATAGCATTAAACTGTTTCGCTAGTCAGCATGTTTTGTGACGCTATGAAGTACCTTTTCAGTAAATACACACCAGATGCATTGATGCTTCAGTGCCGTTTGGGGACCTTAGCCGGGATTGTGGATCTTAAAAGCGCATGAGATAGGCGATTCTGACGACGAGCAACGTTGTAAACAGGATAGAAACAATCAGCAGAACGGTTACGAGGCGCATGAATTTTGAGGTGCGCTTTGCCAGGTTTACGAGCTGCTCAGCCAGTTCGTTCTGGTCGGCCGCGTACTTCTGAACAGATTCCTGAAGGGCCGCGAATTCGTCCTCAATGCGGCGAATGGCCCGTTTCTGCTCGCTGGTGTGGAAGTTGAGTGCCCGCTGGTCGGACTGAAGGCTGGCGACTGCCTCCTGAAGCGGCTTGAGGTCAACCTCGTGTGCGGGACGGTTGGCGAGGAAGTTGGCTGCCGCGCCGGCGACATTGCCTTCCAGCAGAGGCAGCAAGTTGCCAACGATGGGCAGCATGGTTTTGGCGACGCCGATGGCTCGTTCGAGCTTGCCGGGTTTGGGCGGAATGGGGCGGGCGAGCGCAGTGCTGGCGAATTTGGGCAATGGGGTCTGCTTTGCTTTTGGGATGATTTCTGGTGGAACTGCCGCCTTTGGTATTTCGGGCTGTGCGGCGGGACGGGGTGGTGCAGTTGGAACGGGCCGTGGCGCAAGATTGGATGGTGCAGCTGCTTCGTGCGTGAGCGACCCTTCGGGACGGACCAATGCTTCAGGACTGTCGTAGTTTGCATGCCTGACCTTGGGCCCTCGCGGAGTCATCATCTCAGGATGTTCGAACCCGGAGACGATCTCGGTCGCTTTCCCCGGCGGGGTAGCGGGATCATTGGGATCCGGACCGAGAGGATCAATCATGCAGCACCATTTACTCAACTATAGGGGAGCGAAGGCAAGGCGGATTCTGAAAAACATGGCTGTATTCCGTATGCTGGGGAGCGAGGAACAGAGCGTGAAATCGGTTCTAGTGCGTCCCCTGCGAAGTCTGCAGCGCAATATTCTTGCGGGCCTCATCACAGTGGGGCCGCTGTTTGTGACGTGGCTGGTCTTCAGCTTCCTGCTCGACAAACTGGCGAGAGCGGGACAGCCCCTGGTTTACGGCTTGCAGACGATCTATCCCGGGGCGTGGATGAGGCACCCCTGGATCCAGTCTGCGCTGGCTGTGGCCTTGACGCTGCTGGTGCTCTACGCCTTGGGAAAACTGACGTCTCTCGTTCTCGGACGACAGGTTCTCGGACTGTTCGAATCTGTGTTGGAGCGACTTCCGGTTGTCGCGAAAGTGTATACATCGGTGCGGCAATTGCTGGACTCGATGCTGGCGAAGAAGGATACCAATCAGCGCGTGGTGCTGGTCGATTTCCCGATTGCGGGGCAGAAGAGCATTGGGTTCCTCACGCGCACATTTGCGGATTCGGTTACAGGCGAAGAGTTGGCCGCCGTGTTGCTGCCGAATGCAATCAATCCCACGTCAGCATTTTTGCAACTTCTGCCGATGAGCCGCGTGACCATGACGGACCTGACAATGGAGCAGGCAATGAGCATGCTGCTGACGGGAGGAGCCGTGGCGCCGGAGAGGATTGCGTTTTCGCAGGCGAAGATCGAGGCTGACCAGGTTGCGACCCAGCATCTGTAACGCTGGGCGCGGTTTTGGTTCAGCTCAGGGTTGAGCGTTTATGATGGACCTTCTTTGATTCAGCCGGAGGGTTCAAGGTCAAATGCGTTTTCGTGTTGCTTTCGCGCTGTTGTTGCTGATTGCTGTGTCTACGGCCGCCGCTCAATCGAATGCGGCCAAACCCGCTCCAGAAGCTTGGGTAGGAACCTGGGCTACGTCGGCCTTCGATGGCGATCCATGGCACACGATACCGACGCTGGTGGATTCGACTTTGCGCGAGATTGTGCACACGTCCATTCCGGGCAGGGCGCTACGGGTGCGGTTCACGAATGAATTCGGTAAGGAGCCTTTGCGCATCGGTGCGGCAACAATCGCTGCGAGTTCGGGCGTGAGCGGCATTGATGCAGCATCTCTGCACGACCTGACATTTGGCGGATCGCCTTCGATTGTCATCCCGCCCGGCGCGGAAGTGCTGACTGATTCCGTTGCGATGTCCACACCTGCGTTCTCCAACCTGGCTATCAGCCTTTATCTGCCGCTGCAGCAGATCAGTGATGTGACGGTGCATTCAGGCGCTCAGCAGGACAACTTTATCGCAACCGGCAATCATGTTCGCGATGCGTCATTCACGGAGCCTGTGGTCATACCCTCGTGGTACTTCGTCAAGGACGTGGATGTCGAGCCAACAAATGCCCGGGCGGCGGCTATTGTCGCATTTGGCGATTCCATTACGGATGGGGCGCTTTCGACAGTGAACGCCAACCACCGGTGGCCGGACTACCTGGCCGTGCGTCTGCAGAACAATCCGGCGACAGCGCATCTCGCGGTCCTGGATGAGGGCATCGGTGGAAATTGCGTTTTGATCCATTGTGTGGCTGCCAATGCGCTGGCCCGCTTCGATCGCGATGTACTCTCGCAGGCTGGCGTGAAGTACGTCATTGTTTTGGAGAGTATTAATGACATCGGCAGACTGCACAGTCCTAATCTGCCCGAGTACAAGCTAACCGCAGAAGATCTTGAGCAGGGGCTGGCGCAGCTTGTGGCGCGGGCGCACGAACACGGCATCAAAGTGTTCGGAGCGACGCTGACTCCTTACAAGGGAGCCGGCTACTTCACGGAAAACGGCGAGCAGATTCGCGAGGCTGTAAACAAGTGGATTTTGACGTCGGGGGTTTTTGATGGGGCTATTGATTTCGACAAGGCTACGCGTGATCCCGCGAATCCGCTGATGTTTTCACCGCAGGCGGATGGAGGTGATCATTTGCATCCGAAAGATCCGGGTTATCAGATTATGGCGGATTCAATTGATCTGGGCTTGTTCCGGTAGGACTCTACCAGTCTGGCTCAACAAGCGCATGGTAAACCGAAAGCAACCATGGGTCTCTCCGCTTCTGCTGGTCGCTTGGGTTTATCGCGAGAATCGTTCGGGTTAGAGTCCGATTTACAGCGACTCGGTATTTGGGCTGGGTACGGGATCGGGCGCGACTACGTGTTCCGCGGCTTCGCTTTCGTGGGTGATCTTGCGGAAGCTGATGTGTTCGAACTGCGCCCAGATCAGGCCGACGGGAATGACTGCGAGGAAGGTGACGAGAAGCAATGCGGTCGCGCAGGCAACGGAAGCCTCGCGGGTGACTCCGAAAAAGTTTGAAATTGCGATCGTGACCAGGCCGATTTGCGTGAACCAACCTACTATCGGCAACTGCACAACACTGCTGACTCCGCTCACAATCATCAGCAGGACGCACTGCGAAGGGGTCATATCGGCGAGGGGGGTCCCGATGAATGCTTTGCAGGTACTCAAGTAGGCGCATGCGATCAGTACCCACATGGCGAGGGAGAGCCCGGTTGTCGCTCCAAACTCACCCAGCGTGCGCATGGTGTCGAGGCCGGAATGGAAAGTGCGGATCTTTTCTCCGACAGCCGCACCCAGCTTCTTTGAGAGCAAGCCAAGGGTCCGTTCACAGAACACCGCTATTGCAGGTCCGGAGAGACGTACAGCCACAAGGAAGAGGGCACCCGCCACAGTTAGAAGGAGGCCTCCATACCGAGCAAACAGCGCGGCAAGTTCTGGAGAGTGCTGTCCAAGCGAAGTGACGATTTTGGAATGGCCGGTCGCACGGAGGACCTCATCTTGAGAGAACCCCAGCATACCTATCGAAAAGATCAGAGCCATTGATCCAGCGTCGAACAAACGCTCGACAATGTAGACCGCGAATTGCGAACTGAGCGGGAGGCCGGTCTTCTTTGAGACGAGATATGGGCGAACCGGATCGGCGACACGGCCGATGAGAGCGATGGCAGTGAAGCCCATGACCTGCGTTCCTACAAGCGAAAGTGCAGGAACCTTTTGATGGTGCTTGAGCAGCCTGGCCCATCGAGCAGACCTCAAGGCGAACGCCGCGTATATGCAGGCGATCCCAATTCCAAGATCTCTCCACCTGGCGCGCTCAAGCTGACCCAGGACCTCACGCCAATCAATTGGGTATCGGTGCTGGGCGTAGATAGCCAGTCCGATGAGCGCAGC